>Ga0214921_10000497_pt1 | contig 73110 bp, 75 predicted proteins | sample LL1505_MetaG_FD_177992 | JGI IMG/M metagenome (GOLD analysis project Ga0214921, IMG submission 177992) | Freshwater microbial communities from Lake Lanier, Atlanta, Georgia, United States - LL-1505 | ecosystem: Environmental > Aquatic > Freshwater > Lake | place: USA: Georgia | collected... | reverse complement strand
GCCGGCAGCCACTCCTTCAGGTCGGGCGGCAGCAGGAAGGACTGGTCACGGTTGTACGGAACGAAGGTTGCCATGCGGGTAGTGTGCAATGTCCGCGAGGGGGTGGGAATCCGACAGACTGCTAGCGTCGCCTGCTTGCCCAAATCCAGCCCATTGAGTGAAATCGCATCGACATAGAGGTTGCGGTCGGTGCTTGGCGTGCCGCCCCAGGCATCATTGGTGAAGCTGACAACCAAATTATGCGGGCCGGCCGCCAGGACCGGATGCAGGTCCAGCAGGTCATGCGCGCCGGCCGCGTGCGAGGCGGTGGCCACGGCATCGGCCACCAGCACAACACCATCCAGCGTCACGCGGTAATGCGCATCGCCCTGCCAGGCATCTTCGGAGAGGCTGAGGCGGAGCGTATCGCCGACCGGCGGCACCGGCACCGGCGGCGGCACAATAATGGCGGTCTTCTCGAAGCTGAGACCGGCATCGCCGCTCATCAACACCGCATGCTTGCCCAGATCCACCCCGTTGAGCAGCAGCGCATCAACGTAAAGGTTGCGGTCGGTGCTTGGCGTGCCGCCCCAGGCATCATTGGTGAAGGTGACAACCAAATTATGCGGGCCGGCCGCCAGGACCGGATGCAGGTCCAGCAGGTCATGCGCGCCGGCCGCGTGCGAGGCGGTGGCCACGCCATCGGCCACAAGCACCACGCCATCAAGCTTCACGCTATAATGCGCATCGCCCTGCCAGGCATCTTCGGAGAGGCTGAGGCGCAACGTGTCGCCGACCGGCACCGGCACCGGCGCCGGCGCCGGAGTTGGGGCTGGAATGGGCGGACTAACAGCCGCGGGTATGGCAAAAGCCACCTCGCCATTGCTCAGCAGTGCCGCATGATCGCCGGTGGAGACGCCCTTGACCATGATGTCTTCGACGTAAAGGTTACGGTCGGTTGTGGCCGTCCCCCCCCACAGGTCGTTCGTGAAGGTCACGGTCACGGCATGGGCGACATGGGAGTCGAAGAGACCCAGCTGGATGGCCGCGCCGCCGCTGGCATGGCTGGCGGTGACCGCGCCGTTGAAGACTTGGACACCATCCACCTTGACGATGGCAATGGGCGCGCCATTCCAGGCTTCGGCGCCAAGGACGATAGACAGTGCCTCATCGGTGGCAACTGGCGGCACTGGTACTGGTGCTGGTACTGGCACTGGCACTGGCACTGGCACTGGCGTGGGCGTGGGCGTGGGCAAGGGTGCTGCCACGGTGCCCGGCGCCGCGATCGCAAAGGTGGGGTCGCGGTTAAAATCGGCCGCGGTGGTAAAGGGCGGGTTGTCGGCCAGCACGGCACGATAGGCGGCGGCGGCCTCGGCCGAGCCCGTCACCTCGGCGATGCCGGCCAGGGTGGCGAGTGCGAGCTGCGGATAATCGCCCTGGCTCTGGGTCCAGCCCGTGCCGTTAGACCAGCCGCGCGCCACGGTCTGTGCTCCGACCTGTGCCCAGGTGGTGTAGGGCGTGTTGATCGTAGGGTCGCTGATGCTGATCAGATAGCCCGCGCCATCATGTGGCGCGAAACCCTCCGCCGCATGGGTGAAGCGGCCGACGAGAAAATTCGCCTCCCAGTTCAGGAAGGTGATCGCATCGGCATTGCCCTGCTTGGCAGCGGCGATGGTGGTGGAGGCGAAATAATCCTGCTGCCAGGGCGGCAGCGCGCCATCAATGCCATAGACACCGGGCAGCCAGCCATGGGCTTCGCCCTGTTGCGCCGTCCAGAGCGGTATCTGGGCGACCAGCCAGGACCAGTTCTCCTGCGAGACGGCGGTGAAATACGCCTTGGCCGCGCTGCCATCGGGGCTGGCCCAGGCGGCCTCGTCGATTTGCCGCAGGCTCCAGGCGGCACCGCGCACCTGGTTGCTAGCCACCACCAGATCATGTCCTCCACCGCGAGTGTCGGTCCATTGGTTGACCACGTTCCAGGCGGCCTGGGCCTGGAGGTTGTCGAGAACCCAGCGCGCACCGGTCAGCACATAGGGCACATAGGACACGTCGGGCTGGTGGGCGCTGTCCAGGCTCCAGCCGGTGAGCGGGTCAGATTGCTGGGTAAGGCCAGTGGAATTGGGGTTGCCCGGCGTGCCGGTGCCGCCGCGGGGATCGGTCCAGAGCAGCGGGTAATGATCGGTGCTGATCCAGCCCTTATGCGCCGCGTCCCAAAGGTTCCAAGGAATACCACTGGCAGCCTCGGCCTGGTCGAGGGCATAATTGGCGGCTCGGATATCCTGGGTGATGAGCCATCCTGTATTGGCGCCGGTGGTGAAGCCGATATCGTTGCGGCCGCCGGTGCCGGGCATGTACTGGCTGACGCCATCATTGGCCAGCGGGGCGTTCCAGCCCTGTGCTGTGACGGCGGCGGCCTCGGCATCGAGCACACTGGTCGCGAGGCCCACGCTCTGATCGTAATGCGCGACGGCGCCTGTGGCCTCAAGATGCGCCAAATCCTGGCGGATATTGAGCCAGCCATGCGCTGCATCACCCAGCCCCTGGCCGCCATTGCGGCCATCGCTGACGAAGCTGCGGTGCCAGTTCTGATACTGGCCCTGGTCCACGCTCTCCTGCGCCACGGCCTGGCCATCCATGGTAACGGCGACGGAATAGGCGACGCGCCCACCCACCGCTTCCATCGCACGGTCATTATTGAACTGCGCCTCGACATTGATGCCGCCATTGGTGAAGGCGGTCACGTCAAAAACCAGGCGCTGCGAGCCGGCAAGCGAGACTTCCACGCGAGCCTGGCTGACCAGCGCGCCGGTTTGCCAGAAGGAGGCCGTGCCATGGGCCAGCGCGTCATGCAACGCGGCCAGCACATCGACATGGGTGGTCACGCCCGCGGTGGTGATGTCGACCGCAAAGCTATGGCCGGCGAGGGCGGTGTCGAGGTTGAGAGCAGGGGACGGCAATGTGCCGGCTGGAGCGACGGATAGCACCGCCTCGACCGTGGCGCCGGCGGCGATGTCGGGCCGTGCCAGCGACAGCACAGCCATCTTGGCGGAGCCATCGGCATAAGTTGTCTTCACATCCACCTGCACCGCCACCTGCACGCCGCCGATGGTGGCGGTGAGGCCGCCGCCGCTGGCCAATTCACCCGGCTTGAACACTATGCCGGAGGTAGCGATACCGCTTACCAACAGCTGTTGACCGCTATTTTGATAGCCGATGCTGGTAATATACCCATTTGGTAATGTTAAGGTTTGCGAGGAAACTGTTGGAATGATGCCAGATATGGCGGAAATGCTCATTGGTCATCCGTTCATTTTTGAAATTTACGCTAACGGATACAGATATTGCGTTTGAAGGAAATTATAGCAATAAAAATTTCCGATTTTTTCTCCCGATTACAGACCATTTAATTTATCTTTACGTCAATTTTATTGATAAAAATGTAAAAAATATTGACGATAGGTTGTAAAAAATATATAAATTTAGTTTTATCAATAGTTTGCGTTAGTGTATTCGTGGCCAAACAGCAATAATCGAATGCCAGTCGGCCGGTGAACGCTGTCGCGGGCCGCAATAACAACCACGTGAGTTACGAAAAAAGCCAAGCAAACTGCCTGGCCTTTGATGTCAGCTTGTTGCCCAAGCCGTCAGGTGAGGCTGATGTCGTTCAAGCAACTTATGTTAGCAGACGGCTTTGCTCAATTCGCGTTAAGGCTCCGTTGCAGCCTCGCGATGGCGCCAGGCAGGCCGCGCACCTGCAGCACTCGGCCTGTCTCATCATAGGTCTCGGACAGCACCCTCGCGCTTTCATACACCTCGCCGATAAGCCCCTGTTTCGCATAAGGCAGCACCAGAACATCCTCCACCATCGCCGCCTCAAAGAACGCGATAATGGTGTCCCGCAGCGCGCTGACATCCTGGGCCGCATGGGCGGAAAGCAGGATCGCATCCGGGTGCTTCGCGATGAGCGCGGCTCGCCCCGCCGCGTCCACCCGGTCCATCTTGTTCAACACCAAGCGCGACGGCACGGCATCCGCGCCGATCTCGCGCAGAACGCTGCGGCTGACCTCCAGCTGCGCCTCATAGGTCGGGTCCGACGCATCGACCACAAACAGCAGCAGAGATGCTTCCAGCGCCTCTGCCAGCGTCGAGCGGAACGAGGCAACCAAGTCGTGCGGCAATTGCTTGATGAAGCCCACCGTATCGGAGACCAGCACGCGCGGCCGGGTCTCGGGCTGCAACACGCGCACGGTGGTGTCGAGCGTGGCGAACAGCTTGTCCTCCACCAGCACCTGGCTGCCGGTCAGCGCGCGCATCAGGGAGGATTTGCCGGCATTGGTGTAGCCGACCAGCGCCACGCGCAGCTGGTCGCGTCGGGCGGATCGCCGGTTGTCGCCGTCGCGCTGCACCGCTTCAAGCTGCTCCTTCAGCTCCGACAGCCGGTCACGGATCTTGCGGCGGTCCAGGTCGAGGGTGCTTTCGCCAGCACCAGGCCCCTGCCGCCGCTCGCCGCCGCCCGAGGATTCGCGCAGCCGGGGTGCCACATATTTCAGCCGCGCCATCTCCACCTGGAGCTTTGCCTCGCGCGTATTGGCATGGCGATGGAAGATTTCGACGATGACGCCGGTGCGGTCGAGCACCTGCGCCCCGGTAGCGCGCTCCAGGTTGCGGATCTGGCTGGGGGATAATTCGTGATCGACAATGACGAATTCAGGCTTACGGGCCGCTTCTTCGCTCGGCATCGGTCCGCTTGACGGCCCGGCGGCGCCCTCGAAGCGCTCCCGCGCCTTGGATTTCGGCGGCGGTGCCATCGAGCCGACCACGCCGGTGCCACCGGTGAGTGCCGCCAGCTCCGCCAGCTTGCCGCTGCCCAGCAGCGCTCCTGCGCCCGTGCCATCCCGCCGCTGCGACACCTCGCCCACCACCTCATAGCCCAGTGTCTTCACCAGGCGCCCCAGTTCTTGGAGGCTGGCGGCATGCGCCACGTCATCAACTTCCGGCGTTTGAATGCCGACGAGAATGGCCAGCGGAATGGGAGGCTTTGTTTGCATGGCAGGGGCGTAGCACGGATCGGCCCCATCGTCGGACCACGTCGCGCTGATCGACGGGCCGCCGGAAACCATGCCCGCCATCCTGCTCTGTAAGGGCTGGGCCAATGCCGCCACCGCGTTGCCCCTGTGGTCGCCGCGATGGACGCGGGCAAGCTCGTGAGCGCCGCCCCGCTGATCCATGCGTGTTTCGACGCCATGGAACTCCAGCACGCCGTCGAAACCAACAGTGGCAAGGTCACGCAACGCGGCATCACACAGAGCCGACTGAACGGAACTGCCCGTCTCTGTCCTGCTGAAGACGGATGGATTGCTGGTAGGGCGCCGCGTGTGGTGCCATCCATCACCCGCCCATCCTCGGACAGTTCCGCGCGCAGCGAGCGGGGGCCCGCCCTGAGCGTGGCAATGGGCAGCGATTGGCGCAGGAGAAGTTCGTCGAACCAGATGAAGGGCGCTGAATGTCCTGGGGATTGCATCCGCATCCCCCGGGCATAGCTAGGTGGGGTGGCGATTGGCGCCAACGAGCACGAAGCCTGACCGCGGCAGAATGCGACAAAAGGGATATCTGCGATGACCACGCTATTCTCGAGCCTTGCCGGCGGATGTCTCGCCCCACTGGTGATCTCGGGCCAGATCCTCGCCCAGCCTATGCGCGACGATGCCACGGTCGGTACAAACCGGCTGGGCATCCCCTCTGGCCGCGCTTTTGGCGTCGCCTGATGAGACTTTGTCCGCTTTGTCCAGCCCTGGCCTTCGGCGCGCAACCATGATGGATAAAAGCGTGGCCGTGGTCATCGGCGCCAGCGGCGGGATCGGCGCCGCTTTGGTGGCCGCACTCAGGGCCAGCGGTGGTTATCGGGACGTGGTGGCGTTCAGCCGGGCCAGCACGCCGCCGCTCGACATCACCGACGAAGCCAGCTTGCGGGACGCCGCCGCCAGCCTGGCACCCACCGTGCCGCTTTTGGTGATCGACGCCACTGGCTTCCTGCACGATGCCGCCCATCGGCCAGAAAAAGCTTGGCGCGAACTGGATCCCGCACAGATGGCCCGCGCCTTCGCGTTGAACGCCATCGGTCCGGCACTGCTCATGAAGCATTTCCTGCCGCTGCTGCCCGCCCAGGGGCGAGCGGTCTTTGCCACACTCTCGGCCCGGGTGGGCAGCATAGGCGATAACCGGCTGGGTGGCTGGTACAGCTATCGTGCCTCCAAGGCTGCACTCAATCAGTTCGTGCGCACCGCCGCTATCGAACTGGCACGCAGCCGACCGCAGGCCATTTGCGTGGCGCTGCATCCGGGAACCGTTGCCACCCCGCTCTCAAAACCATTTGCAAAAGCCGGGCTTGAGGTGCGCGATTCCGCAACCGCGGCAAAGGAGCTCCTGGCGGTTCTGGCGCGGCTGACGCCAGCCGATAGCGGTGGCTTTTTCGACCATAAGGGCCTCACATTGCCCTGGTGATTGTTGGGCCTTTGCATGCCACCACCGGATAACGGCATCTCGCCGCCAATCGCCATTCCAGTTCCCGTATCAGCGCAGATTGCCGCGACGACCGCCCCAGCCGAAAGCCCCACTATGAAAACGCGCTGCCAGTCCGAACAGAATTCACATCTGGCATTGCGCATGATCTGCCGGATGGACGTGGCCTCGCCCAGGAAGCGGCCCACATCCCTCAGCCGGCACCGGTGGAACCATCGGCTATCTGGGCCACGTGCCGCGGTTGAGGGGAGCCTGACGTCGCCGCCAGCGCGTTTCAACCGGCAGGGTATGCAGATATCGGAAGTGCAAAGCTGTCTTGAGAAACCGCGCCACCTCGCGCCCAGCCCCCGATGAAATGATTGCGTCAACGTTGTCGCTGCTGTTAGATCGAGCGCAATTCCCGGTCGCATGACCGGCGCCGGGCACCACACCCCCCGGACAACACAACAGGAGATGCGTGATGGCGAAACTCAACGTCAACGGACGTGTGGTTGAATTCGCGGTGGAGGATGACACCCCCCTGCTCTGGGCGCTGCGCGAGCATCTCGACCTCACCGGCACCAAATATGGCTGCGGCATTGCCCAATGCGGCGCCTGCACGGTGCATGTCGATGGCGTTGCCGTGCGCTCCTGCTCGCAGCCGGTTTCGGCCTTCAATGAGAGCCAGAAGATCGTCACCATCGAGGGTCTCTCGCCCAATAGCAGCCACCCCATCCAGCAGGCCTGGCTGGCGCTGGACGTGCCGCAATGCGGCTTCTGCCAATCTGGCATGATCATGGCCGCCGCCGCCCTGCTGGCCACCACGCCGCGCCCGACCGAGGAGCAAATCCGCGAGGAGGTGACCAATATCTGCCGATGCGGCACCTACAATCGGGTGATCGCCGGCATTCAGCGCGCGGCCGGCACCGGCGCGGCCGGCTGAGGGGGAGAGAGATCATGAACGCCATCACCCGCCGCGCCGCCCTAGCCACTGCCGCCATGGGCGCCTTCACCTTCGGCTTCCGCATCCCCGCCCCCGGCGAGGCCGCGGCCCAGACCGCCGCCACGCCCGAGGTCAATGCCTGGGTCGTCGTCAAGCCTGACAACACCGTCATCATCCGCATCGCGCGCTCCGAAATGGGCCAGGGCACGCTAACCGGTCTGGCCCAGATGGTGGCCGAGGAGCTGGAATGCGACTGGTCCAAAGTGACCACCGAATACCCGACACCCGGCCAAAACCTGGCGCGTGGCCGCGTCTGGGGCAATATGTCAACCGGCGGCAGCCGCGGCATTCGTGAAAGCAATGAGCTGGTCCGCAAGGGCGGCGCGGCCGCGCGCATCATGCTGGTGCAGGCCGCGGCCCAGGCCTGGGGCGTGCCGGCCGGCGAATGCTCGGCGGCGAATAGCGTCATCACCCATGGCCCCAGCGGCCGCACTGCAAGCTTCGGCAGCGTGGCCTTGGCAGCGGCAGGCCTCACACCGCCCGCCGCCGCTGATGTGCCGCTGAAGGCCCCCTCGGCCTGGAAGCTGATCGGCCAGCCCGTCCCACGGCTCGACACCGCGCCGAAAATCAATGGCAGCCAGATCTATGGCATGGATCTCAAGCTGCCGGGCATGCTCAACGCCGCCATCCAGGCCTGCCCGGTCTTCGGCGGCACCGTGGCCGCAGTGGATAGCGCCGCGGCCGAGCGCATGCCTGGCGTCAAGCGCGTGCTGCGCGTGGGCGACAATGCCGTGGCCGTGGTGGCCGATACCTGGTGGCGGGCCAAGACCGCGCTCGAAAAGGTCAATATCACCTGGAATCTGGGCGAGCACGCCAATGCCTCCTCGGCCGCCTTTGCCGAGGTGATGCGGGCCGGGCTGGATGCGCCCCAGGCGGCGGTCGGCAACCGCAATGGCGACGCTGCCGCCGCCATCGCCGCCGCACCGCGCAAGGTCGAGGCCGTCTATGGCTACCCGCACCAGAACCACGCCTGCATGGAGGTGATGAACGCCACCGCCATCTGGACGGCCGAGCGCTGCGAGGTCTGGACCCCCACCCAGAATGGCGAAGCCGCGCATGCTGCCGCCGCCGAGGCATCCGGCCTGCCGCCAGCGCGTTGCGAGGTGCATAAGCTGCATCTGGGCGGCGGCTTCGGCCGGCGCGGCGCGGTGCATGACTGGGTCCGCCAGGTCGTGGACATCGCCAAGCAAATGCCCGGCACGCCGGTAAAACTGCTCTGGACGCGTGAGGAGGATATGGCGCAGGGCCGCTACCACCCCGTCACCATGGCCAAGCTGACGGCGGGGCTGGATGCGCAGGGCAATATCACCGGGCTGCATATGCGCATCTCCGGCCAGTCGATCATTGCCGGCCTCTTCCCGCAAAATATCCGCGACGGGCGCGACCCGGTGGTGTTCCAGGGCCTGAACAATGCGGGCGGTGAGGCCGATATCGGCTATGGCTTCCCCAACCTGCTGATCGACCACGCCATGCGCAACCCGCATGTGCCGCCAGGTTTCTGGCGCGGCGTGAACCTCAACCAGAATGCCTTCTACCTTGAGTGCTTTATGGATGAGGTGGCGCATGCGGCGGGCAAGGATCCGCTGGAATTCCGCCGCGCGCTGATGGCCAATTACCCCAAGCATCTGGGCGTGCTGAACGCGGTGGCCGCGCGGGTGGGCTGGGGCACCCCAGCAGCCCCCATTGGCGGCCAGGCAGTGCATCGCGGGCTTTGCGTGACGCATGGCTATGGCAGCTATGTGGCGGCCTGCGCCGAAGTCTCGGTCAGCAATGCCGGCGATCTGAAAATCCACCGCATCGTCGCGGCCACCGACCCGGGCTATCCGGTCAACCCGCAGCAGATCGCGGCCCAGGTCGAGGGCAGCTTCGTCTATGGCCTGACGGCGGCGCTTTACAGCGAATGCACCGTCAAGGATGGCCGCATCGAGCAGTCAAATTTTGACAATTATCGGATGATGAAACTGGACATGATGCCCAAGGTGGAGACCATTATCGTCCCCACCGGCGGCTTCTGGGGCGGGGTGGGCGAGCCCACCATCGCCGTGGCAGCACCAGCAGTGCTCAACGCCATCTTCGCCGCCACCGGCAAGCGCATCCGGCAATTGCCGCTCGGCGACGCGGATCTGCGCCGGGCTTGAGGCGGGCGCTCTTCCCGCTGCTGCTGCTAACGGGGGCGGCCCTGGCCGAGCAGGCGCCGCCCGGCGCCTCCACCTGCCTGGGCTGCCACTCCGCCACCCGCGTGGCGCCGGCCATCCCCTCGCTGCGTGGGCGGGAGGCGGCAGAGATCGCCACCGCCATGCGTGACTACCGCGAGGGGCGGCGGCCGGCGACCTTGATGGACCGCCTGGCAAAAGGCTTTTCCGAGGAGGAGAGCCAGGCCATCGCCGCCTGGGTGGTGCAATGAGCTTGTCCCGACGCGCCCTGCCGGTGCTGCTGGCCGCGCCGGCGCTGGCGCAGGGCGCGCCCAGGGTCGTCGTCATTGGCGGCGGCTTTGGTGGCACATCGGCGGCGCGGTCGCTGCATGCGCAGGGTATTGCCGTCACCCTGGTCGAGGCGCGTGAGACCTATACCGCCTGCCCCTTGAGCAATGCCGTCATCGCCGGCCTGCGGCCGATGGGCGCGCAGCGCTTCGGCTATGATGGGCTGCGCCGCGCGGGCGTCACCGTGCTGCATCAGGCCGCAACCAGCGTCGAGGGCCGCGAGGTGACGCTGGCCGACGGCACGCGCCTGCCCTTTGACCGCCTCGTGCTCTCGCCCGGCATCGCGCTGCGCTTTGACGCCTTGCCAGGCTACACTGAGGCCGCCAGCGCGACCATGCCGCATGCCTGGCAGGCCGGCGCGCAGACCGCGCTTCTGGCCCGGCAATTGGCCGAGATGGAGGATGGCGGCACCGTCATCATGACCGTGCCGGAAAACCCCTATCGCTGCCCACCCGGGCCTTATGAACGCGCCAGCCTCATCGCTTATTTTCTGAAGACCCGTAAGCCGCGCTCGAAGCTGCTGGTGCTCGATGCGAAGGATGCGTTTTCCAAGCAGCGGCTGTTCCAGGCGGCCTGGGCTGCGCTCTATCCGGGCATTCTCGAATACGTGCCGCTCTCCTCCGGCGGCAAGGTGACGGCGGTGGACGCCACCAACCGCCGCGTCAGCACGGATTTTGGTGATCACGAGGGTGCTGTGGTCAATGTCATCCCACCGCAGCGCGCGGGTGATATTGCCCGCATCGCCGGCGTCGCCGATCGCAGCCTCTGGTGCCCGATCTCGCCAGAAAACTTCGAGTCCCGCCTGGTGCCAGGCATCCATATCATCGGCGATGCCGCGATTGCCGGCGCCATGCCGAAATCGGCCTTCGCCGCCAATGCGCAGGGCCGGGTCTGCGCCGATGCCGTGGTGGCGCTGTTGCGCGGCACGCCGCTGCCGACGCCCCGGCTGCTGAACACCTGCTACAGTCTCGTGGCGCCGGATTACGGCATCTCCATCGCCGGCGTGTACCGCCCGGCGAATGGGCTGTGGAGCGATATTCCCGGCGCTGGCGGCACCTCGCCGCTTGAGGCGCCTGCTGCCACGCGCGCGGCCGAGGCGCGTTATGCCGAGGATTGGTTCGCAACCATCACCGCCGATGCCTTCGCTTAAGGTTCTGGCCGCGCTGCTCTCGCTCGCAGCACCTGCGCTGGCCGAGGGCCTGCCCGAGCCGCTGACGGCGACACCGGGCGATGCAAGCCGCGGCCGCGCCATCATCGCCGACCGCAGCCGCGGGCTTTGCCTGCTCTGCCATTCCGGGCCATTTCCCGAGGAGCGCTTCCAGGGCAGCCTGGCCCCCAGCCTGGCGGGGGTGGGCGCGCGGCTGAGCGCGGCCGAGTTGCGCCTGCGCCTGGTCGATTCACGCCGGGTGAACCCCGACAGCATCATGCCCGCCTATCACCGCGCCGAGGGGCTGCACCGCGTGGCCCCCGCGCTGCGCGGCCGCACCCTTCTGCAGGCGCAGGAGGTGGAGGATGTGCTTGCCTTCCTGCTCACCCTGCGCGAGGAGAGCCCATGACGCCCCGACGCCTGATCCTGGCCGCCCCTGCCCTGCTGCTACTGCCGCCGGAACCCGCGCGGGCCTCGGCTGAGGCCATGGCGGAGGCTTTGCGCGCCTTCACCGGTGGCGCTGCCGTCACGGCCGGCCGGGTCGCGCTCGATATCTCGCCGCTGGTGGAAAACGGCAATACCGTGCCGCTCTCCGTCATGGTGCCAAGCCCGATGACGCAGGCTGAGCATATTCGCGCCATTGCCGTCTTCAACGAGCGCAACCCGCAGCCGCATGTGGTGACCGCACGCTTCTCGCGGCACTCCGGCCAGGCGATGCTTGCCACCAATATCCGCCTCGCCACCTCGCAGACCATCCTGGCGGTGGCGGCGTTCTCGGATGGCAGCTTCTGGTCGGACAGCGCACAGGTGATCGTGACCCTTGCCGCATGCCTGGAGGGTTGAGATGGCCCGTGTCCTGATCAATATCCCGCGCAATATCCGGGCCGGCGAGGCCTTCGCCATCCGCACCCTCATCCAGCATGGGATGGAAAGCGGCTATCGGCCTGACGGCGCGGGGGGTGTGCTGGCGCGCGACATTATCACCAGTTTCACCGCCAGCTTTGAGGGTGAAGAGGTCTTCGCGGTGGAGCTCTCGCCCGCGGTCGCGGCCAATCCCTTTATCACCTTCACCCTGCGCCTGCAGGGCAGCGGCACGCTGCGGCTGCGCTGGCGGGGCGATGACGGGTTTGATCAATCCGAGATTCGGCAGATCACCGTGACATGAGGCGGGTGCTGCTGCTGGCGCTGGCGCTGCAATGCCTGCCGGCATGGGCGCAGGAGCGCCGCTCGGGTTTCGAGGATATGGCGCGGGAAACCCAGGCCATGCAGCGCGATGATGCCGCCAATCCCGCTATGCTCTGGGTGCAGGAGGGCGAGGCGATCTGGTCCCGCCCAGCCGGGCCCCAGGGCCGGTCCTGTGCCAGCTGCCACGGCGCGGCCGAGGCCACGATGGCCGGCGTCGCCGCCCGTTATCCGGCCTGGGATGAGGCCAGCGCCGCGCCGATCGACCTGCCCGGCCGCATCGCGCAATGCCGCGAGCAGCGCCAGCATGCGCCGGCTCTGGCGCGGGAATCGCAGGGGCTGCTCTCGCTCGCCGCCTTCATTGGCTTGCAGTCACGCGGAATGCCGCTGGCGCCACCCGCCGATGGCCGTTTGCAATCCACCCGGGCCCTGGGCGAGGCGTTGTATCGCCAACGCAGGGGGCAGCTCGACCTCTCCTGCGCGCAATGTCATGACGACAATGCCGGCCAGCGTCTGGCCGGCAGCACCATTCCGCAAGCGCATCCAACCGCCTACCCGCTATATCGGCTGGAATGGCAGGCGCTGGGCTCGCTGCAACGGCGCCTGCGTGGCTGCATGACCGGGGTGCGCGCGGAACCCTTTGATTATGGCGCGGCGGAATTCATCGCCATTGAAGCCTGGCTTGCTGAGCGTGCGGCGGGGATGGCGGTGGACACACCCGGTGTGCGGCCGTGAAGACAGGGTGGCAGTGCAGTGATGGCAGGGCGGCCTCAACTCGAAATTATTGGCTAGAATTCATGCCTTTACGGCCTTCGATTGCTGTTAAATGAAGGTGGTCTACCTAGCTTACCAATAACAAAACAAGCTGATGACGCGAACAATATCTGAATTTTCTATCTCTTTATTTCGACTGACGGTCAATAAAACTCTGGCCCTGCCGGGATAGCAGCGGTCCACAAACTGGGCGCGCTGCTGAGGCGTGAGGGTGTTCCCACAGCCGCCGACCCGAAAGAGCACCCACCAAACCCGTCTTCCGCTTGCGTCATCAAGCATGCTGTGTCGGCCGGGAACGCCGAGTGCGTTCTGATACTCGGTCGGGCCTGAGGCTATCGGCATCGCAGAAGGCCATTCCAAAACTTAGGAATTTTATCTGGATATTTTAGCTTTTCCGGCCTATTTTCCAGTTATCATCCGGGTGAATTCCGCCTGGCCCCCACCATCCCGCTGGTGCCAAGCGAATTTGTCCGTTTACGACCTTTATGCCCAAACACCTATCGCGACAGCCGCAACCCACTGAAACGAATGATCCCATCGGCGCTGGGCACAAAACCCTCCACGCCCGGCCGCAGCCCCCAGAACCAGCGATGGTGGTAGAGAAAGAGATGCGGCCGGTCCGCCATCCAGGCATCCGCCGCGCGGCGATATGCCGCCTGGCGGGTGGCCAGGTCGATGCTCCGCCGCGCCTGCTCCAGCGCGCCATCCACCACCGGGCTGGAATAGCGGCCCCAGTTCAGAAAACCGTCACTCGCCAACCAGATTGAGACATTGCCATCCGGATCCGCCCGGCCGGACCATATCGCGATGGCGGCATCATAATCGCCGCGCTGGGTGGCGGCGACCATGGCGCTGCTCTCCATCTGCTCGATGCGGATGTCAAAACCGCCCTCGGCCGCCATGGCCTGAATGATCTGCGCCACCTGCGCCTCCACCGGCAGGTTGGTGACCTTCAGGGTAAAGGCGAAACGCTCATGCCCCGCCGCGCGCAACAGGGCGCGGGACGCCGCCGGGTCGCGCCGGGGCGTCGCGAGCTCGGCGAAATGATAGGCGGTGCCTGGCGCCTCAGGCTGGTTATTGGCAATGAACAGCCCCTCCAGCGCCACCTGATTGATAATATTGCGGTCAATGCTGCGCTCCAGCGCCTCGCGCACCCGGCCATCGCGCAGCGCCCCGGTCGCCATGTTGATCGACATGGTCTGATAGGCGATCGACGTCGCCTCAGCCACGCGCAACCGCCGATCCCGCCTGGCATCGGCAAGGTCAGAAGGCGCGAGCCGCTCGATCACATCAACCTGGCCCGCCCGCAGATTGAGCAGCCGGACCGTGCTGTCCGGCATTGGCAAAAACACCAGCCGCGCGACATGAATATTGGCCGCGTTCCAATGCTCTGGGAAACGCTCCAGCTCAATGCGGTCCTGCGCCACCCGCCGCGTCAGGCGAAAGGGGCCGGAACAGACCGGCTCCTGGCCGATCCGCTCCCCCAGCCGCGCCAGGGCGGTGGGCGACATGATCATCCCCGCCCGGTCCGACAGCACCGAAAGCAGCGGCGCGAAGGGCTCAGACAGGCGGATGATCAATCGTCGCGGGTCCACCACCTCAATAGCGCTCACCGGGCGCAACTCCGCCCGGCGGCGGGATTCGCGCGCCGTGCGGTAGCGCTCCAGATTCACCCGCACCGCCTCGGCATCCAGCGCTGTACCATCATGAAAGCGGGCATCAGCCCGCAGCGTCAGGTGCAAGGAAAGCCCATCCGCCGCCCATTCCCAGGCGGTGGCCAACTCCGGCCGGAAGGCCAGATCGGGCCCGACATCGACCAGCTTGTCGCACAATGCCGAAAACACCACGCGCTCGACAAAGGCGCCGCTCAAGGCTGGGTCGAGCACATTGGGGTCAGAAGCGATGGCCACCCTGAGCGTCTGCGCTGCGAGCGGCCCGGGTAACAGAAGGGCTAAAAACAGCAATGCGGCCCTGGTCATCGGCGAGGCTCTCCAAAGAATAGCACAGCCTGCCAGCGGGCGGCCTGGGCTTCAATGCAGGCGCGAGGCGGATAAAGGCTGGACGTGTCCATGTGGAGCGGCAATCGTTCAAACAGCGCCACACCGCCCAGATCCACGCCACCATGATGTGAGGATCATGCGCAGCCGCTCTGCCAGGACTGCGCTCGCACGGGTTGCAGGGCGGCACTGATTGCGGCCTGCTGGCCACCATGAACCGCCACATTCAATCCCGCGTCGATGATTTCTGCCAACGTTTCGGCCTCAGCCTGCCTATCCTGCTGGCCCCCATGGCCGGGGCCTGCCCGCCCGGCCTGAGCATCGCTGTGGCCAATGCTGGGGGGTTGGGCGCCTGCGGCGCGCTGCTGCTGCAGCCCCAGGCCATGCAAGCCTGGGCGCATGAGGTGCGCAGCCAGTCCAATGGCGCTTTTCAGATGAACCTTTGGGTGCCCGACCCTGCGCCGCTGCGCGATCAGGCCGCCGAGGCTGAGATGGCGGCCTTTCTTGGCCAATGGGGCCCGAGCGTGGCACCGGGCGCGGGCGACGCGCTCCTGGTGGATTTCGCGGCCCAATGCGAGGCCCTGCTGGCCGCCGCCCCGCCCATCGTCAGCTCCGTGATGGGGCTCTATCCACCGGCCTTTGTCGCCCGGTTGAAGGCCGCTGGCATCGCCTGGTGGGCCAATATCAGCACCTTGGCCGAAGCCCGCGCCGCCGAGGAAGCGGGCGCAGATGCAGTGGTGGCCCAAGGGATGGAGGCGGGTGGCCATCGCGGCTGCTTTGTGGCTGACGAGGCGGAGGCCGCCATGGTGGGCGGCCTCGCACTGATCCCAGCGGTGGCGGATGCGCTGGCCATCCCGGTTATCGCCACCGGCGGCATAGCCGATGGCCGCGGCGTGGCGGCGGCCCTGATGCTGGGTGCCAGCGCGGTGCAGATCGGCACCGGCTTCCTGCGCAGCCCAGAGGCCAGGTTGGCGCCAGCCTGGGCCGCTGCCCTGGCAGTCACGCCGCCAGAGGGCACGGCCGTAACCCGGGCTTTTAGCGGCCGTGCCGGGCGCGGCATCGCCACAGCCTATATCCGTGCGGCATCGGCAGCCGATGCGCCAAACCCCGCGCCCTATCCGGTCCAGCGCGGCCTGACCCAGGCCATGCGTGAGGCGGCGGTGAAGGCTGGGGATGTGTCAGCCATGCAGGCATGGGCCGGGCAATCGGCCATGCTGGCACGGCCAGAGCCCGCCGGTGATCTGGTGGCCAGGCTTTGGCGGGACGCGCAGGACTTGCTGAACTGATCAGCCGCGCATCTGTCGGAACCAGCGGGTGGAGCGGAATGGCCAGAAACCGCTGGGCTTGGGGGTGAAGCCCGCCTCCGTTGCGATGCGGGCCGCGGCCCGCTGCGCCTCGGCCATGGTAACGCCAGGATCATTCAGGCCGCGATAGAGCCCCGCAGCCTCCCGGATGGCCCGTTCGTCGACGCGCCCCTTACGGTCAGCCTGGGAGCGCAGATACGTCATCACATCGCGGTTGATGGTCTTGGAGTTGACCGTGCCGGGTTCCGCCAGGGCCGAGCGGGCCTCATCCAGCGTCATCCCCTCTTGGGTCACCGCCTGTTCAAGCAAGGCGAACTCGGCCTCGGCATCCAGCGCGCCGCGGCGGCGGCGCAGCCGGGCGATATCGGCAATGCGCGGCGGCCCGGCCGGGCCCGCAGGTGGCAGCGGGTCTGGGTCGAGGGTGGCCACGCCATCTGCCCCCATGGCGCCGAGCTGAAAACCGGGCGGAACGCATGACCGGCAGGTCGGCCGCATCACCGAACCATCGAGAGCCATAAGCTTGATCTCGATCAGCAGATCGGGGTAGCGGGCGCGAATGGCATCGGCGGCGGCATTGAGCACCTCGGCATGCACCCGCAATTCGTCTGCTGGGTCATCGGCCAGGCGGCGCCCGGCCCAGAGATCCATAGCTCCGCAATCGCGATGATTCAGCAGCGTGACATTGCGAATACCGTGCAACTGCCGAGTGGCGGCGAGATTATCCCACACGGCGGATTGCCAATTGGGGCGGTTGCCATCGACCAGGGCCAGGGCACCGCCGGCGATCCGCATCTCGCTGTAGAGGTCGGTTCGACCAAGCGCAGCGAAGCGGAAGGCCGTTTCATCGGTCAGCCGCGGATCAATGCAGGAGACCAAAAAGGTGGAGGCCTTGGCGGGAATGGGTCCGGTTGGGCCCGGGGTGGTGGTCACACTCAAGATTTCACTTCCTCGGTATGCTGCACACCGGTCAATCGGTGCATGATTGAAGATTTGTTGAGCCCGGCGGTGAGCACTGCGACCAACATGATCATAATCGCCATCAACACCGTACCCAGATCCTGCCCGTCAACCAGGCCAAACTCGGAGATGGCGGCGAAGCCTAGGCCCGACAGGCTCAGCACGTAAAACACCCCGGAAGGCCGGAGGATCGCTATGACCGTTTTCCAGATCAGTACATGCAGCCCCAGTACACCCAGCCCCACGAACCCCTTGGCCCAGAAACTGTTCCAGGGTCCGGTTGGGGGTGCCCCCATCCAATGCCAATAAGAATAGCCGCTCGGATTATAAAGCGAAAAGACAAGAAACAGGCTGAATAACAGCCGCGCCACCACCGCCTTCCAATCATAAGGCGAACTGGTCATCGGCAGTCTGCCAGAGCTTTGGCGATGGCTGCACGGCCATCAGCCACAACTGATGCCTCGGCGACGTCGACGGCGGCCATGGCCTGCGCCTCAAAGCCCGGGCGATGCAAGCTGGCATCCACGCGATTGATCGTCCAATCCGCCCCCCAGGCGATGCCAACGCCGCCCAGGGTACCGACCAGCACCCCGGGTGCGCCCACCAGACCATAGCCGAGATAGCCGCCAACGGCGACGACACTCCCAGCCTCGCTCAAACGAAGCAGCAGCGCGGCCAGGCGGGCAGCCATTGGGCGGATGGAGCGCAGAAATACGGTTTCCGACCCTGCCGCCTCATAAAGCCGTTCGGCAGGGGCGAGGCGCAGCGCTAGGTTCAGGCGCTCGCCCAAGGCAGGGTCCCGTGCCTCGGCCGCGAGGGTTGTGGCGAGATAGGCCATGTCGATGTCAAAGCGGCCATCGCCCAGGCTCGGCCTCGTCACCCGATCCTGGAAGGCCACACGAACTGGCACCGCCATGGCATGGGCAATGGAATCAACACTGGGCAAAGGTGCCAGGCCGAGCGCAGCCTCTCCCAATTGCAGCAGGCCCCGGCCGGCAACGTTGTATGCGGTGGCGTAGCTTTGGGTCCAGTCATAGGCCCAGGCACTGAATTGAGGGACCAGCACCCGCGCCTGCCCGAACCGCAGCGCCACGCTATCCTCAAGGATGCGCTGGCCGAGAATGGTGAGTTCCGCCGCCATGGCAGGATCTGCGCAGATGGAGCGGATTGGGCTCGGCGTCTGCGCCAGCACTGGCGGCATAGCCATTTGCCCCTGCGACCCGGTTTGGGCCATGGCCTGGCCCGCCAACATCATCAAAACCGGCAGCACAAGGCGCAAGATGGCGTATCCAGCGCGGCCCGGGCAGCATAGAATAGAGGCTATGAAGCCGACCTTGACCGCCCCATGCACGGGTTGATCCTGCCCGACCCGCTGACCGACAGCCTGGCCGCGCTGCTGGTCTTCACCCTGACCTATGCGCAGATCCGCATCGGCTTGCTGCTTTACGGCATGGTGGCTCCGGCCGATGCCGAGGCCGTGCCACTGCTGCATGTGACTGCCATTGTAGCCGGATTGATGCTGGGGTTGCTGCTGCTGGCTGGCCTGCCGCATGCCGCTGATTTCCTGCCATCGCGACTTTATGCCGCCGATAGTCCCTGGGCGATCAGCGTACTGGAATTTGTCGACCGCTTTACCTTGCCCAGCGGGAAGACCTTGGACAACGCGGGGTTGATTTTCGTTAGTGCCAACCCACTCTGGATCGCGACAATCAGCTATATTGGTGTGGTTCTTGCCAGCTTCGCGGCCTTGCAGGCCGTTTTGCTCTGGAAGGGCATGCCAGGTATCCGCGGCGCCTTGGCTGCACTTTTCATGACTGGCTGGACGGCGCTTGTTGTACATCACCTCGCACATCTTGTAGCCTGGAGTGCCACGCAATTGAATTTCTGGCTTTTCGCACTGATTTTGGTGCTTTGGCAAAGAATGCGCTATGCTCCGACGGTGAGGTCTCACTAACGTCATTACAGGGACAGACCTACAGCCATCATCTGGTAGAAGGGCGCGGGTGAAAGAAAAGGCGGTGCGCCGTTAAAAGGAAAGGCCAGTTTGCCCGCCACCATAATCACGACGCCCACAATCAGCGCGATGACCGCACCCATGGCGTAGTGAACGCCATTGGAAGCGCTGCCGACAAACCACTGAAACACCAGCACAGCGACCGAGACAGTCAGCACAAGAATCCAGATTAATGTACCAAAGGTGCGCGAATGCTGTGACAGACGGGCGATCCTTGCCTCAGAAATCTGGCCAATCCAGCCGACCACATTCTGCGCCAGGGCCTGCTGTGAGCCGGTTACAGGCTCTGCATCCACGAAGGCACGGGTGAGGCGCTGAAATTCGACATCGGAGCCAGAGCGGCCATTGGCGGCGACCATATTCGGCCAGTCCTTGGTCGCCACGGCGCTGGCATAGTCGCGCAATGACGCATACATCTCCGCCCGACGCGGCGCCTGCGCAGCCTCCCCATAGCTCGGCACCGAAAGGGCGAGAAGGTATAGCCCACCGGCCTCGCGCTGAAGATGATCGCGTGAGGTCTGATAGATGTCCCAGGAACCCACGAGGGTCAGCGCCGCGACAACAGCATAGACCTCAACCACGAAGCCATATTTGGCGATGCCGACAGTAGAGTTGGCACTGAGTTCCTGCGGCGTGAAGGCGCCAAGGATCATTTGGCCGATGGCAAACGCCATCAGCAACGGTACACCCAACGCCACCAGCAGCATGACCGGCAGCGGCAGTGAGACCAGAAACTGAACGAGATCGCCGCTCATATTCTTATTGCTACATTCACGCCTCGATCGCGCGGTACCAGCGTCGCGTGGGCAAGGGGAAACCGGCCTTCTTTGCGCCGATATCGTTCTCTTCCATGAGGCGCTTGACGCGCGTCCGCGCATCAGTCTCGGTCACCGAAGTGCCGGCGCGGCCGCGATAGAAATTGGCGGTCTTCTCAAAATCCCCCCGCGCGATCCGACCGCGCTGGTCGGAAAGGGTCCGCAGCAGCTGCAAGGTCGAACGGTCGAGTTCGGATTGGTTTGCAACGCCGGCATCCTCTGTGCTGCGGCGCAGCGTGGCCTGCGCCTCACCCAGGGAGAGGTTGTAGCGAGTTACCCCCTCCTCCAGCAGCTTCATCTCCCGATCGCTGTCGAGAAAGCGCCGCCCCTGCATGTGCAGCTTTACCAATTCGGCAAACCGAGCGGGCTGGGGAGGACCAGGGGGTTGCATATCGCTATTTCGCATCATTGTGTTCCTGGAGCGGGTGGGTGCCGCAAAATTCGGCGTTATCAGCAAACTGGGGTTGTGAGGTCACAGCAAGTCGGCCGCCGGACGCAGCATGGGTGGCGGGGGGATGTCAAGCTGATTGCCACCGCTGTGAGGGGCCGTGCTCTGCTGCAGACGATGGTTCAGTTGCTCGATGGCGCGCATGATGCGGCTGGACTCTTGCCCAAACGGCGCGTCGGATTGGGTGAGGGTGAACTTGACGAAGGGCAGAGGCAGCAATGTCACGTTGATCTTTTCCACCGAAAACCCCACGATCGAATTCGCCTCAGCAACACCATGCAAAATCATGCGTTGGATTGCGGCCAGCGTACCCGGATTACGCTCAGCGTGGCGCTCAAGCGCGCGTTCGAGAAATTCATGGTCCGCCTCGGAGAGTTGGCGTGCCATGCCAAATTCCAGCGTCAGGCCGGGCAACAGGCTGACGCTGCTCTCGATCGTTTTCAGCCTGTAGCCGGCGATGCCCATCAGCCAGTTGAAGTCATCGGTCCTAACACTGTCACTGGAGTAACGGTTGGCGACATCAAGCACGCGGGGCGACAAGCCAATGGCCTGACGCAGGGCGCCAAACCAACGGCCGATACGATTTCCAAAGGCACTATCGGCTGGCAGATCCTGCAGCGGGACCTGAATCGCGGGCTGCGGGACCGTTTGCGCCAAGGGCTGCCTGTGCGGTCCCAGGGCTACCAATACGATGACCGTGGTCAGAAGAAGAAGGCGCTTGCGCATGGTTGGGCTCCTGTGCGGGGTCAGCGTGAGATCAGCGTGAGACGGTCGGCGATGCCGCGCTGCGTGGCGCGCTGCGCCGCAGGAAATGGCACGATTCCCAGCGATGACAGTTGCCCCCCGGGACCACCAATGGCCTCGGAGACCGCTTCCAAGCCGAATTCCCGGACACCGCGCACCACGCCTACACCTTGCATGCTGCGGGCATGCTGACGTTTGGCGTACAAATAGATTGTGCGGGTCAACTCGTATTCGTGGTTGGCGATGGTGGCAGCGGTCGGTAGCACGCCGTTCAGCGCCACCGGCAGCAGATTACCGCCGCTTTCCAACAATTGCGCATAAGACACCGCAGCGATTGTGCCGAAAGGGCTATCCAGAAGCGCCGACGGCCCCTCGGTGATGGCCAATTCGCGGACCCGACGATCCGCACGAACCGTGGTACATTTCGGCACCCGAAGTGCAGCCAAGAAAATCTGTCGCACGGCCGGCACATCGCGGCAGCCGCCCTCCATGATGAAATCATCGAACAGCCCCCGGGTGCCCGATAAATAATTCGGCAATATGGCGCGGATTTGCGTCTCTGGCAGGCCGTCACCGACCTGCGACCATGTATCGTGGGTGTTGGTGCTAAACCCCCTGCCCTGCGCCACTTCGGCGGCAAGGGCGCTGTAAATCTGGAAGGTAGACAGATTTGTTATGCTGTCACCACGCCGCGTGGCAATGACAACAGCACCCTGGCCGATTTGCAGTTCGACCACATCACTCACGCCATTGCTCTGGCATTCGCTGAGTTGGGCGCGCGCAATACGGCGGGAGCTGATGGCGATATCGGGGGTATTCATTCCCACACCGACACAAAAACGGCTCAGCGCAGCGATGGAACCGACGATCTCAACCCGTGGTGGGCGCACTTCGGCGTAGCGGCTGACAAAGGCCCCGACCAAGGCCTCTGTCACAGCGTTGGACGAGCTAGAGCTGACGATATGCAGCCTGTCGCGAAGCGTGATGATGCCCTGCGCCTGTTCCTGTGCCTGCGCGGGGATTGCGCCGAATACCGCAATAGCAAAGCCGAACAGGGCGGCAAAAATGGATTGGGCCAGCATGGTATGGGTCCGGCTTTCGTGGATGGTTCGGGAGATATTTGTCATTGGGTCTAACCAGGGCCACCGCGGCCAAGGGCGCGCAGAATGGTTTCCTGCACAGCCTGCTCGGCAGCGACACGGGCACGGGCCTGTGCCCGCCACCCCGCCACAAGCGGTTGCAGGGCCGGATCAAGAGTCTCCAGGTCAGCCAGGGCGGCCGCCAAGCGACCGCGGGCCAATAATTGGACGACATTGGCGACGGTCGCCTCTGCCGGTGGCGGCGGCAATGGCTCAGCCAAGCCGATCCAGGCCAAGAAGCGTTTGCCCAAGGCCGTCATCCAATCCCACCAGCCCTCATATTCAACGCCACGCACGATCAGCAAGGGTCCCAGCGCGCTAAAGCCCTCACGCAGATCGGATGGCGTGGCAAGACCGCGGCCGGCATGGCTGATCAAGGTCTCGGCCAGGGGTGGGGCCAGGCCACCTGGCGGCGCCAAGTCGCGCATGGCCTGCAATTCGCGCTGATAGGGCCGGCCGGCCAGCAGCACCGCCTGAAGGTTCAGAGCGGCCAGAACGAAGCGGTCAGCCTGCTGCAGCATAGCAGCAGAGGGCAGGGGCGAAGGCTGTATCGCACTGGATTGATCGGCAGCGGCGGGTCCCACCACGGCGATTATGGCGCGAGGGGCAGGCTCGGCCATGGCTGGCAGAGGCTGCTGGGGTGCGCTGGTGACCTGTTCAAGCGCCGAGGTCACGCGCGCAAGCTGCGCCTCAAGCGCTGCGATACGTGCGACCAGGCGTGCATCCTGCGCCTGCGCAGCACCGCAGACGAGGGTAAGCATACCCCAGCCAGCAACCATCATGACATGTGCGGAAGGCCGCTTTCGTGCCCGCAGGTTCAACCTCATCGCCAACATCTATCCCAACCCACGCTACGATTTGTTTACAAACTGTATAAAAATACGATGCGTTAGCTCAGCGAACGGTAATTCCCGCAGTTGATATTTATTCGCACGCCCTTGGAGGTGACATTTTTACTACAGTACATTGAAACTCTCGAACAAAACCCAATTCCAAGGACTGAAAATCTCTAACATCAAAATCTGCACAGGTCGCGCTGACTTCGCCGCATGCGTTAGCCGATAACGGCCGGCATTAGCAACGCGCATGCAGGACGCCATCCCAGACATCAGGCAGCCTCGTGACGAGACGGTAAGGCTGCCATCGCGTCGTTGATGCATCGCATAAAGCCCAGCAGCGGACGATTGTCGCGAAGGCTGAGCATAAACGCGTTCTCTGCGAAGGCGTCGCGGAGATAATGGCCAGTGGGGACAGGACATCCCGCATAGGTGAACCGCAAAAATTGCACAAGGGTGAAGGAGCGCACAAGATGTACACCCACCAGTTCACGTAAATAGAAAGTGCTGGCGATCTCGCGCTCCAGATGGTAGCCGATATTCAGAAGCGAAAATAACATGCCATGGCGCTCTATTTCTACCCGATCAGGCCAAAGCATAATATGTCCACCAAGCCCCTCCAACGAAGCCAGTGCTCCCCCTCGGCCATTCGAGGCAAAGCCAGCCTGCAATCGAATATCGGGTTTCTCGGTCGGCGTCACGGCAGCGTTATCACATCTGAAATTTCGTCGCACCACGTATAAATTTTCATTGCGAATGCCGGCGAGAATGATGATTGCCTCCGTCGCATGCTTGAGCATCCCCATGATGATCGCCTAAAAGGCAGAGCGGGCCGGGTTAGCACAGCGGTAGTGCAGCGGTTTTGTAAACCGAAGGTCGGGGGTTCGATCCCCTCACCCGGCACCAACGCGCATGGCGAAGCGTCAGATAATGCCACCGCAAGGGTTGGCCCCCCGGGCATCATCCGGTAACTTGCAGGGGCCGTCATTCCAAACGCGGCCACAGGCCTCGAACGCGGTTCGCGGCCGCACATGACCTTCTCAGCCGCCCAACACCGGGGTTGAGCGGCCAACGCCAACCAACATGTCACCAACCTTGCCATCATGGCCGGGGTCTACCACGCCCAACGCGGTAGCGTTATGACATAATGGATTGATGAACTATAAAACACGCAACTACACTGGTCCTGCATAAAATGATCGCCAGCGCTCCATTCTCATCGGCGATTGCCAGCGTGGCCCGGTTTCGTTGCCCTGCACCGATCACCTGCCGGCAATGTCATCGCGCAGGCGGGCGGACGATCATCGCCTCCGCGCTGCTCGCTGCGCGCATTGCGTTTGGCCCGCCGCCTTGCCCCTAGCCAGCCAACAAACCGCCTCGCCGAGGAACGTTCTCATCGGCGTCGGCTACATGTGTTTCGCGGGTTTGCTCTTCTCGGTGATGGGCGGCGTCGCCAAATTGCTGGGCGAGCATTATTCATCCGTGCAGGTCTCCTGGGCGCGCGCCTTCATCCACATGGTGTTTCTGACGGCCTTCTTCGTGCCGCGGCATGGGCTGATGATCCTGCGCACCCGAAAACCCTGGCTGCAACTCGGCCGGGCGGCGACATTGACCGCCTCCAACCTGTGCTTTTTCTTCGCCATCACCTTCATCCCACTGGCTAAAGCCTCGGCCATTTCGCTGACCGCGCCGCTGATCGTGGCGGTGCTGGCCTGGCCCATGCTGCGCGAGCGCACAACGCCGCTGCGCATCCTGGCCGTGCTGGTGGGCTTTGCTGGTGTGCTGGTGGTGATCCGCCCCGGCGCCGCCGTGTTCCACCCGGCATCGCTCTTCGTCGTGGTCTCTGCCACAGCCTATGGGGTCTACCAGATCCTGACGCGGATGGTGGCACCCTATGACTCCCCGGCCACCTCGGCACTTTGGTCGCCGCTGACCGGGGCCATCCTGCTGATGGCCGCCCAGCCCTGGGTGTGGGAGAATCCGCATTCGCTGGGCGATGCCATGCTGTTCCTGCTCTGCGGTGTGCTGGGGGCGGTGGGGCATTATTTCGTGGCCCAGGCGCTGCGTTTCGCGCCCGCCAATGTCGTCTCGCCCTTCCAATATCTGCAATTGCTGGCGGCGGTGGCGGTGGGCTTCGTCCTCTTCGGCAATCTGCCCGATGCACTGACCTGGGTTGGCGCAGCCATCATCGTCGGCGCCGGGCTGTTGCTCACCTGGAGCCAGGCGCGCGGGAAATGAAACGGCTGAACGCCCTGCCGCGTTGATCCTCAGGAACCTTGTGGCAGCCATTCCGGCAGCCCAGGTATTCGGAGAGATAACATGGACAAGGATCGTATCGCAGGCACGGCCAATCAGGCCAAGGGCACCATCAAGCAGGCGGCCGGAAAGATTCTGGGCGATGCCAAGCTGCAGGCCGAGGGCACGGCCGATAAGGCGCATGGCAAACTCCAGAACGCCGTGGGCGGCGCCAAGGATGCGCTGCGCGACACCGCCCACAAGGCTTGATCGCCCAAACTTTGATCTGATGCGCACGGGTGGGGCCATAAGCCCCACCCTTTGCCGTTGACGCGGGCGCCCATGCGCCCGAAATCAATCCCATGCGCATCCTCGTCCTCTATTCCCACCCGCTGCCAGAGAGCTTCTGCGCGGCCAATTTCGCCGCCACCTGCCAGGCACTTCGCAACGCCGGCCATGAGGTGGATGCCTGCGACCTCCACGCCGAAGGCTTCTTGCCGGTGATGAGTGCCGAAGAGCGCCGTTTCTATCATGACCCCGCCATCAACCGCGCGCCGGTCGAGGGCTATGTCGAACGCCTTCTGGCGGCCGAGGCGCTGGTGCTGGTCTTCCCCACCTGGTGTTTTTCCATGCCCGCCATGCTCAAGGGCTGGTTCGACCGGGTGCTGCTGCCCGGCGTGTCCTTCACGCTGGAGGATGGCATCGCCCGGCCTGCCCTCACCCATCTCAAGCGCATCGCCGGCGTCGTGACCTATGGCCGGCCGCGCCTGACCGCGCTGCTGGTGGGCGACCCGCCCAGAAAATCCGTCACCCGCTATCTGCGCATGGTCAATGCCGGCCGCGCCAAGGTGGAATACCATGCGCTATACGACATGAACCGCGCCACGCTGGAGCAGCGCCAGGCCTTCCAGGCGCGTTTCACCGCGGCGTTTGCGCGCTGGTAGCTATTCGAGGATTTCCTCGACCTCATCGATGCTGCCGAAGAGATAATGCGGCCGCGGGCTGGAGGGTTCCCAATTGGGGTCATCAAAACCCAGCATCTTGCCGGGGTTGAGCAGCCCGCGCGGGTCGGCCTCGCGCTTGAAGGCAGCCTGGCGGGCATCGACGCGCTTCATGCCGCCCTCCTCCAGCGTGAAGACATGCGGGTTGAAGATCGGCGCGCCGGCATCATTGTGGATCTGCATGATCTCTTCGAGCCGCTCCTCGGTGGTGAAGCGCACCAATTGCAGGCCGAAGCAGGTGACAGCACCGCCGTAACGGACAAATTCCAGATGCATCGGCACCTCATCACCGAAGCGGGCCTCCATCGCCGCCAGCGTCTCGAAATGATGCGGCGGGGGAAACAGCGTCTGCAGATAGGTGAAGGACCGATCGGTCTTCAGCGCCTGTAGCGTGGTGTGGTTCCAGCTGTGCTCATAGAGCGGCACCGCAGCCTTTTCGGTCTCGCAGCGATAAAGCTCGCGCCCGCCCATGCGCGCCAGCATGGGGGCGACAATCTCGATATACTCCGGCGCCAGCATGGCCAGCACCACCGATTGCCCCTCGGGGATGAGGCCCTCAAACGCCTTGAAATGCCGCTGCGGGATGGGGGCTGCCACCACACAGGCCAGCTTCTTCACCACGCCATCACTGGCCACCAGCGCCTCGGCGAAGCGCGCGGCCTCCAGCATGCTGGGGAAGGCATAGATCAAATCCACCCAATCAAAGGCGGGAGCGAGTGGCATTTCCAGCGCGGTGATCACGCCATTGGTGCCATAGGCGTGGTTGACGCGGGCGATATCATCGCCGCGCAACTCCAGAATGCGCGGCTCCGCCTCCATGGTGACCACGCGCAGCGCCAGCACATTGCCCGCCTCACGCAGCATGCCATAGGTGCAGCTGCCAATGCCCGACGAGCCGCCGGCGATGAAGCCGCCAATCGTCGCCGTGCGCTTGGTGGAGGGGTGGAAGCGCAGCTCGCCACCCACTTTTTCCCGCGTGTGGCGGTCGATATCGATCAGCTTCGCGCCGGCCTGAACCCGCGCCAGGCCCGGCTTGCACCACAGCACCTGGTCGAGGCGGGAGAGGTCCAGCACCACGCCGCCCTTCAGCGGCATGGCCTGGCCGTAATTGCCGGTGCCAGCGCCGCGCGGCGTCACCGCAACGCCCCGGGCAAAGCATTCGCGCATGATCGCGACCACCTCGGCCTCGTCACGCGGCATGGCCACCGCCTCGGCCGTCGCGCCATTCAACTGGCGCTTCAAGACCGGCGAATACCAGAAGAAATCCCGGCTCTTCTGCCGCACCAAGGCGGGGTCGGTGATGAAATCCACGCCCGGCAGGGCGGCGATGAGGTCTGCGATCATGCGGTGAAACTGAGCATTTTTCCGGGGTTGAAAAGCCCAAAGGGGTCAACCCGGCGCTTGAAGCCCAGCTGGTCGCCGGGCACGCGGCGATAGCCCGAGCCCTCCTCGATGGTGAAGACATGCGGATTGGCAATGCCCGCCCCCGCCGCCTCAAAGCCGGCCATGATCTCGGCCAGCCTCTCCTCCGTGGTGAAGCGGATCACCGGCAAGGCCGTCATGGTGATACGGCCGCCGAAGCGGACGCATTCGGTGTGCATCCACACCTCATCGGGGAATTTGGCCCGCACCGCCTCCACGCTCTCCAGCGTGCCCTCGAAGGGAAAGCGGCATTGCAGATAGGTAACGCCGCGATCCTTCTTCAGCACCTGCAAGGTCGTGTGGTTCCAGCAATATTCATAGAAGGGCGTGGCGGCGGGGTCGCGCTCGGCGGCCACGCTGTCCTGCTCGGCCACGATGCTGCCGCCATGCTCGGCCGCCATCTCCCGCAAGGCCAGCATGCCGGCCGCGGTGACCATCACCAAGGCCAGGGAATGGCCTTCCGGCACCGCATCGGCAATGCCGCGGAAGAAGGGCGGCAGGCGGCTGTCAAACACCGCGCACATTTTCTTGGCGATGCCATCGGCAAAGGCGAAGGCCAGGGCAAAACGTCCGGCCTCCGGGAAGTCGGCAAAGCTGATCGCCACATCCCGCCAGGCCTGCGCCGGCGCCAGCGGGATGCGCACGCGGGTGATGATGCCCGTGGTGCCATAGGTGCGATTGACCGGATTGGCCGCATCGCCCTCGATATCGAGAATGCGCGGCGGGTCCTCCAGCGTGGCCACGCGCACACCCAGCAGATTGCCCCGCTCGCGCATCGTGCCATGGCTCATGCCGCCCACCCCGGCGCCGCCGCCGGCCACGAAGCCGCCAATGGTGGCGGTGCGCTTGGTGCTGGGCCAGATCCGCAATTCCCAGCCGCGCTCGCGCGCCCAGAGATCGAGGTCGATCATCTTCGCCCCGGCCTCGGCCTCCAGCACGCCATCGGTCAGCGAAATCGGCGCCGCCATGGCGGTGAGGTCGAGCACCAACCCACCCTCCAGCGGCACGCATTGGCCGTAATTGCCGGTGGCGCCGCCGCGGGCGGTGACGGGCATGCGCACCGCCCGGCATTCACGCAGGATGTGCAGCACCTCATCCTCATTGCGCGGCCGCGCCCAGAGATCAGCACTCTTGCCGTCCAATTGGCGTTTCAGAACCGGCGAGTACCAATAGAAATCCCGCGATTTTTGTCGGAGCAGCGCCCGGTCGCGGGAATGCTCGATGCCTTCAAGCTCCATATTGGTCACGCTGGTTGATCAACCAGGCCTCACGGTCAAAGCGGGCAATATCGCCGATCAACGCGGCCACCTTGGCGCCGGCGAAGGCCAGGAACTTCTCGCCATCCTCGGCCGTGGCGCGGGTCGCATTGCCCACAGCACCGGCGGGGTGCAGATCCTGCGCCTGCCAGCCAAAGCCCATGGTGCCTTCTGGCGTCAGCGTGGAAAACTGATTTTCCAGGCCGATCCAGCGGTTGCGGAAATCCCGCGCCAATTCCGGCTTGCAGTTCGCCGGGTCCAGCCGGAGCATCACCGAGGTTTCCACATAGCCGGCATGGATGCCGTAGCGGGCCTCCTGGGTGTCCACCAGGCCCTCGGGCCTGCCCAGGCGGCTCCATTGCGCATTCACGCAGAACATATCCTCCCGAATGCGCAGCCGCCGGCAGACTATGTCGATGATCTGCGGCTGCCCGCCATGGCTGTTCAGGAACAGCATTTTCTTCACACCCGCCCGCGCCACGCTCTCGCCGATTTCGGTCCATAGCGCGATGAGCGTTTCCGGCGTGGAGGTGATGGTGCCCGGGAAGCGCAGATGCTCGACCGAGCAACCCACCTTCTGGATCGGCAGCACAAGCGCCGGCACCTCGGGGTCGAGCAGGCTGAGCGCGCGGTTCAACACGCCCTCATTGATCGTGGCATCGACCGAGACCGGCAAATGCGGCCCATGCTGCTCCATCGCCCCGGTCTGCAGAATGGCGACCGTGTCCTTGGGCAGGGTTTCGAATTCGGGCCAGGTGAGGTCCTGCCAATACCGGCTGCGAAGTGCCATTTAGGTGAGCCTCAGATCAGCAGCGGCGGGAAGATAGCGCGGATCATAGATCTCGCTCCAGGGCACCTGGCGCTGGATGGCGAAGGCCTCGCGCACCGCATCAATGCCGCGCTGCACCCGGCCGGTATCCACCTGGCCAAAGCCGTTCTGGCGGACATGCGCGGTGAAGGTCAGCTCCTCGAGCGCCATGCGCAGCCGGGCGGTTTCCAGCGGAATATCGGTCAGCGGTTCGCGCCGGCGCAGAACATCAATGGCCATGGCAGGGTCGGCCAGGCTGTCATACTGGGCGCGGATCAGGGCGCGGATAATGCCCGTGGTCGCGGCCGGGTTGGCCTGGGCCCAGCGGCGGCTGGTCAGCAGGGCGGTGGCGTAGAAATCAGCCCCGAATTCATTGAACTTCATCGTCACGATATCCTCGTCGCGGATGCCCAGTCCGCGCAGCGAGAAAATGCCGGAGGTGATGAAGCCGGTGATGGCATTGGCCCGGCCCTGGGCCAGCATGGGCTCGCGCAGGGGCGGCGCCACGGAAATCCAGTTCACCCGGCTGCCATCAAAGCCGGCGGCGCGGGCGAAGGCGGGGAAGAGTTGCCGCCCGGCATCGGAATCCGGCGCGGCAATGGACTTACCCACAAGGTCAGCCGGGCGGCCGATATTCTCGCGCTTGAGGGTCATCACGGCGAGCGCCGTCGCGTCGTAGAGCAGGAAGGGGGTGAAGAGGTCCACATCCGGCCGTTCCAGCTTCATGCGGATCATCGGGTTCACATCGGCCACGCCGACATCAAAGGCGCCGCCGGCGATCTTCACCGGCACATCGCCAGAGCCAAAACCGCGCTCCATGGTGACATTCAGCCCTTCCCGCCGAAAATGCCCCCGCTCGAGCGCCACCAGAAAGGCGGCCTGAGGCCCCTGAAACGCCCAATCCGCCGAAAAGCGAACATTGGTAAGGGTTTGGCTATGCACGGCCGGCGCAGCCAAGGGTGCGAGGGACAAGGCAAGGGCAGTACGGCGGTTCATGGGGCGCTCCTGAGGGCGTGACACGATGTTGAACGTAGCTTTCAGCCCGCCCAGCGCGCCGTCATAGGCCAAAACCATAGGCCGGTGACAGGCCGAGTTTACGAAATTTTGACAGGCCCATGCCAGCCACGGCCGAGGTGGTTTTTGGGGGAATGAATTCCCCCAAGCCCCCTTCTTTTATTTTTGATAAATTGGCACCAATCCAATAATAGCCCCTGTTAATAAAAATAAAAGAATGGGGGTTTGGGGGAAATTCATTTCCCCCATGCTAAAATAAGTATCAACCCGCCACAATCAGCGCATGCTTCTTCTTACCAAAACTCAGCTTCGCCGGTGCCGCGACCATCGCCTGCGGGTCGCCCGCCACCACATCATCCACCCGCACGCCACCGCCCGCGACATGGCGGCGCGCCTCGGCATTGGAGGTGGCAAAACCCGCCTGCACCAAGAGCGCGGTCAGGCTGGTCGCCGCCGTGATCCCCACGCGCGGCAGGTCGCCCCCCGCCTCGCCCTCTTCGAAGGTTTTGCGCGCCGTCTCGGCCGCCGCCTCGGCCGCCGCGCGGCCATGCAGCAGGGTCGTGGCCTCGGTGGCCAGCACCTTCTTCGCCTCGTTGATGTCAGCGCCGGACAGCGCCTCCAGCCGGGCGATCTCGTCCAGCGGCATCTCGGTGAACAGCTTCATGAAGCGGCCCACATCGCTATCTTCAGTGTTGCGCCAGAATTGCCAGTAATCGAAGGGCGAGAGTTTTTGCCCACTCAGCCAGATCGCCCCGCTCGCCGTCTTGCCCATCTTGGCCCCGGAGGAGGAGGTGATGAGCGGCGTGGTCAGCACATGCGCCTCGCCCCCCGTCACGCGCCGGATAAGGTCCGCCCCCAGCACGATATTGCCCCATTGGTCGGAGCCACCCATTTGCAGCGCCACCCCATGTTGCCGGAACAACTCCAGAAAATCGTAGGATTGCAGCAGCATGTAGTTGAATTCGAGAAAGGAGAGGTTCTGTTCCCGATCCAGCCGCAGTTTTACGCTGTCCATCGACAGCATGCGATTGACCGAGAAATGCCGGCCGACATCGCGCAGGAAGGGGATATAGGCCAGTTGGTCCAACCAGGCCGCATTGTCCAGCATCACGGCATCGCTGGGCCCAGTGCCGAAGGTCAGGAAATTGTCGAAAACCTGGCGGATGCCGGCCTTATTGGCCTCGATCCGGGCATCATCCAGCAGCGGCCGCGCCTCGTCGCGGAAGGAGGGGTCACCCACCTTGGTTGTGCCGCCGCCCATCAGCACCACGGGCTTGTGGCCGCATTGCTGCAGCAAGCGCAGGATCATGATCTGCACCAGGCTGCCGACATGCAGGCTATCGGCCGTGCAATCAAAGCCGATATAGCCGGGCAGAACGCCGCTCTTCAGCCGGGCGGAAAACGCCTCAACATCGGTGGTCTGGTGAATAAAGCCGCGGGCGCGGGCGAGGGCGAGAAAATCCTTCACAGCGCCGCCACCGGGTCGCGCCGGCCCAGGCGGGCCAGCAGATGGTCCACCTCGGCCCGCGCCGGCGGGCTGAGCCTGGGTGCTGGCGCCCGCGCCGTCTCATGCGCGATGATGCCGCGGCGCATCAGCACATATTTGCGCACCGCCAGCCCCAGCCCAGGCTGATTATCGGTGCGGATCAGCGGCAGATGCGCCTCGAAGCGATCCCACATCGCCTCCGTCGGGCCATTTTTGCACAGCGCCACCAGAAGTTCAGGAAAGGCATAGCCGGTCATCACGCCATCCGTGCCGCGCGAGAGTTCTTCCGGCAGAAACAGCCCGGAAAAACCGCCCATGATGGACAGGCGCTTCATCTCGCCCGCCGCCTCCAGCGCGCGGATGGCGGAGATCTTGTCCAGCCCCGGCCAATCCTCGGCCTTGAGCATGACCAGGCGCGGGTCGGCGGCGATGCGCGCCACCATCTTGGGCGTGATGACCACGCCATTGGCCTGGGGGAAATCCTGCAGGCACCAAGGTGCTGGGCCGACGATTTCGCTGGCCTGCTGGAAATAGGCGATGACGGCATCATCACCCTTCAACCCCGGGGTGGGGGCGATCATCACGCCGGCAGCGCCCGCATCCATCACCTCATGGCTCAGCGCCCGCATGGCGGCGAAGCCGGGCGAGGAGACGCCCACCACCACCGGCACCTGGCCGGCATTGGCGCTCAGCACGGCCTTGACGAAGGCGGTGCTCTCGGCGGCGTCGAGTTTCGGCGCCTCGCCCATGATGCCCAGAATGGTGAGGCCAGTGGCGCCCATCTTCAGATAGGCCTCGGTCATGCGCGCGGCGCTGACGAGGTCCAGCCCACCATCCGGCAGGAAGGGGGTGGGGGCGATGACGAAAGTGCCTGTGGCGGTGCTGTCGAAGGTCATAATCGCCCCGTGCCGCAACACCCGCGCCCGGTCAACCGGGTGGGATATGCCGGGCCATCCAGCCCACCAGCCAATCGGCGATCTGATGCGAATTATCGTCCTGCATCAGCATATGCGAATTGCCGGTAATGCCCATCTCGGGCAGCACCGCAACCTCCACCTTGCCACCTGCTGCATTGGCCGCCCGGGCGAAATCGAGGCAGCCGGCCAGCCGCGGCGCCCAGCGGCTGGAAAGCGCCACATAATCGCCCCAGAGCACCAGAATGGGCAGGCCGGCATAGGGCGCCATATCGTCGGTGGCCGCCGGGCAGGCGCCGGGCTCAATGGAGACGATCCCCGCGATGCCCTCCCGCGCGGTGGCCGCCGCCTGGAAGGGGTAAATCCCCGATTGCGAATGGCTCATCAGCACCACCCGGCCCAGGCGGCGGGCGATGAGGTTCAGCGCCGTCACGCTCGGATTGGGCGTGCCGACGGAGAAATTCCAGTCCGGCACCATCTGCTTCCAGAACTCGCCCTGGGCGGCGAGGGGGAAGCGCATGCCCGGATAGCTCTCGCCAAACCGCGCGCCGAAGCGAAAAATCCCCCAGGCATCCTCCCGCCCGGCGGCAAAGACGGTGGGCAGGCTGGCGGCCGGCGCTTGGCCGGCGCGCACCGGGTTGATCTGGGTGGGGTGGCTGGCCGAGCGCCCGCGCCAGGCCTGATCCATCACATGCACAGGGTGGCCGCGGCGGAGGAAATATTCATCCCAACCCATGCGGCCATCGGGGGTGGTCTCCCAGGTCATGCCAGTCAGGCAGCAGCCATGGATCAGCAGCAGAGGCACCCGCGCCGGCGCCACCGGCTCCTGAAAGCGCACATAAACCTGGTCCACCGAGATGGTGCCGGTGGCGCCATAGGCCGGCAGGTTGGAGAGGCTGTCGGAGCGGATATCCCGCCCGCCGACGAAATAGCTGCCCTGCCGCGCGATGCTGAGCGGCCCCTCCATCTGGGCCCAAGCCGGCAGCGCGGCCAGCAGCATGGCCGCGATCATTCTTAACATTGTGTCTCCACCCTCTTTCGATTTTGCCCATCATCGGCATGCTGCGGGTTTCCAGCAAGCGGAGGCCGCGATGGTCGATCTTCCCGGCGGCATGCCGCCCCTCTCCCGCAGCACCCTGGGCTATGGCGAGAACCCGCCGGATATGGCCTGGCCGGGCGGTGCCAAGCTGGCGCTCAGCTTTGTCGTCAATGTCGAGGAAGGGGCGGAGATGAACCGCAATTCCGGCGACGAGCGCAATGAAAGCCGCTTCGAGGCGAATGAGGAGGTGGTGGGCCACCCCGACCCCTGCATGGAGACGCATTTCGACTATGGCGCCAAGGTCGGACTTTGGCGGATCCTCGACGTCTTCGACCGCCACAATGCCAAGGCCACCTTCTCATCCTGCGGCCGCGCTGTGGCGCATGGGCCGCATTTGGCCGCCGCCCCGCATGCCCGCGGCCATGAGGTGAGTTGCCATGGCTGGCGCTGGGAACGCCATGCCGGCATGGCGGAAGATGCCGAACGCGCCGTGATCGCCGGCACGGTGCGCGCAATCCGGGACGCGACCGGCGAGGCCCCGGTGGGCTGGCACACCCGCAGCGCGCCCAGCGTGAACACCCGCCGCCTGCTGCGCGAGCATGGCGGCTTCATTTATGACAGCGATGATTACGGCGATGAACTGCCCCGGCTGCATGAGCCGGGCCATGTCATCCTGCCCTATTGCTTTGACACCAACGACATGCGCTTCGCCCCCGGCCAGGCCTTCGTCATGGGCTCGGATTTCTCGCGCTATTGCCTCGATGCGGTGGATTGGCTGCTGGCGGAGAGGTGCTGCCGCATGCTCAGCATCGGGCTGCATCTGCGCATCATCGGCCGGCCGGGGCGGATTGGCGCGCTGGATGCCATTCTGGCCCGCGTGGCGCGTGATCCGCGCATCTGGGTGGCACGCCGGCGGGATATTGCCGCCCATGTGCTGGCAGGCTGATCACGGGGCGGCGCGCTCAATTTTGGTCAGCACGCCATGCAGTCTGCCCCACCAGCGGGTGGCCAGCTCGAGCCTCAGCGGCACCGGTGGCGCCTCCGCCACGGGCCGGGCGATCCAGACGGTGGTGACCACCGGCTGGCGGGCACGCTCAATATCCTGATCCGTGCGCCAGCCACCCAGCAACACGCTCTCCACCTCGCAGCGCAGCGCCATGCCGCGCAGGCCCTCGCGCCAATCCGCCGGCACAGCCTCAGTGCCGATGGTGCGGGCATGGACCCGGGTGAGCCGGCGCGCATCATACATCCGCGCATCGGCTTCGCAGCGCTCGGTGCGGGCGACGATGCGGGAGAGTTGCGCCACGGCAGAGAGCGCATCGATGGTGCCGGCGAGGTTTTCGCGCGGTATCTCCTCCCGCATATCGGCGGCATTGCTGGGCTCCAGCGCGCCGAGCCTGGGCATGCCATCGGGCGCGAAATCCATCTCCACGATGCGGGATTGACCTCGGAATGAGCCGCGCACCCGATAGCGCTCCGGCCGGGGCGTATCGCCCTCCCAGCGGCCGCTGACGCTGGTGGTCTGCTCATTGCGGGCGAAGACGTTGACCAAGCCGCGGGAGCGGCTATGCACCTCCAGCCGGTATTGCGGGCCATCAACATCGAAGGTGAATTCCGCCTCGAGCACCCGAAGCCCGGCGGCGTGGAATTCATAAGTCGCGGTCCAGGGCGCGGCTAAGGCCGGCGCGGCAATGTTCGGAGCGAGTGCCGCCAGGAGGAGGATGTGATATCGCATTCGCTCCTATGTTCTGCGCAGGGCCCGCAGTTCAAGCCCTGATTTTTCCGCCTGCTTGACAGTTGCGCGGGGGCAAAGCATATGGCCCGTCTCTTCCGAGAGGATCCCCTCGGCGGGTGCGTAGCTCAGCGGTAGAGCACTGCCTTCACACGGCAGGGGTCACAGGTTCAATCCCTGTCGCACCCACCAACATCTTCAATAACTTATGATGATTTGGGACTTTGCCCTAGGTAGCGCATAGGTAGCAACACCTCGGCCACCACCGCGCTTCGCCAAAAGGTCGAGCTATGGGGCGCAGTAGCGGATTTCCCGCCGTGACATCGAGGTTGGGCGCAGGCAGCCATTTGCTCTCGTAGGCTTGGCGGCTAGACCAGCTCTGGCATGCCGGCAGGCCCCGCTACCTGCAGCCGGCAAAATTATCTGGGAAGCCGTCCCGACGCAGAAAGAGCTTGGTACTTGGACTGTGCCGCCTATGCCGGCCCTTGCGCTGGGCGCCACTTGCGCCGGTTCTGAGCCCCGGGGAAATGGTCAAGGTCGATTGCCAGGAAGAAGCGGCAAAGCGACCCCAGGAGCAGCGTGCCGGCCTGCACCTGCAAAATCTAAGGCATGATACCTGACATCCCATCAACAGCTTGGATGACGGCGCCAATTCGCCAGCAACGCGTAATCTGCGCCCTATCCATCCGCATTTTGACCGCTCACCGCTCCAGCTAACCCAAGCCGATGGGAGGGCAACCGCGCGGTGCCGTTCTTTCGCTTGACCATGAATGTGAGTGTGACGACCGAGCCCAGACGGTTGGCACGTCGTCGCAAAGGGTTGGCTGACGGGATAACGCGTGCACGGCTCTCCGCGCCCGGGAGCCGGCGGGCGGAGTTGAGGCATGTTCGCGCAGGCCATCCACCTCCCCCCGTAGATCAATGTGCCGGGGTGGGGGTCCACAATCTGCTACCCCGCAGAATTTTCAGCCTGCCAGTATTGGCGGGCAAATACTCCCTCAAGCGGTCCTGCAGGTCGAGCAGTAGATTGATGATCTGCGCCTGCACCGAGACATCAAGCGCCGAGACCGGCTCATCCGCCACCACAAACCTCGGCTTGAGCGCCAGGGCGCGGGCAATGCCCACACGCTGGCGCTGGCCGCCGGACAAGCCATGCGTTAGGCGGGTGCGCGCACCCGCTGTCAATCGTACTAGGTCCAGCAGCTCCGCCACCCGGTCGCGCTGCTCGACGGCCGTTACGCGATTGACCGTCAGCAGCTCGGGAATGATGTCGCCCATCAGCATGCGCGGATTGTCAGGGCGCGCAGGCCCCCGGCAGCCTCAGCCTGGGGCACTGCGAGACGCCCCGAACCATGGCAAGATCACATGCGGCGCTGGCAGGTGTTCATGCCGATCAGGCTATAGGCCGGGCAACTGCCCATCAGCCCCGTGGCCAGCGGCACAATACCCAGCAACCCCCACCAGCCCAGCGGGCCGAAGGCGCCAAGGCCCAGGGTCAGCACGCCAGCGACAATCCGCAGCCATTTATCGATGTCGCCGACATTCTGGGGCATGACATCCTCCTTCGCTGATGGGCGGCAGAATGCCCTCTCGCGGCCTGCCGCGCATTGATCGCGGTCAAACCGGCATTGCCGCCTCGGCCCAGGCAATGATGCGGCCGGTCGGCAGCGCGCCGGCCTGGCGCGTCACCTCCCTGCCCCCAGCAAAGAGCGCCAATGTGGGGATGCTGCTGATGGCGAGTTCAGCGGCGAGGGCCGGTGCCTCCTCGGTCGAGACCTTGAGCAGCCGCATGCGGGGCTCCAGCTTGGCGGCGGCAGCTTCGAAGGCCGGCGCCATGGCGCGGTAGGGGCCGCACCAGGAGGCCCAGAAATCCACCAATATCGGCAGGCCACTCAGCCGCATGTGCCGACGGAAACCCGGCTCGGAGAGTGCCAGCGGCTTGCCCAGGAACAGGGCTGCCTTGCAGGACCCTCAGCGCAGCCCTTCAGCGAGGCGCGCGGCCGGCACGCGGTTGATGGCATCGCAGGCCGGGCAGATGATTTGCAGGCTGCCGCTCATCATGCCTCCTCCTCGGCGAAGAGCGCTTCATGGCCAGGTTTCGGCGTCACCGGAATTTTCAGGTAGCGCACGCCATTGGCCTCGGCCGGGGGGAAGCGGCCGGCGCGGATATTCACCTGGATCGACGGCAAAAGCAGCGTCGGCGCCGCCAGCGTGCTGTCGCGCGCCTGGCGGAAGGCCACGAATTCCGCCTCATTCGTGCCGTCCTTCACATGCGGATTTGTCGCGCGTTGCTCGGCCACGCTGCTCTGCCATGCGAAGCGGTCCCGGCCTGGTGCCTTGTAGTCATGGCAAATCCAAAGCCGGGTTTGCGGCGGCAATGCGAGCAGGCGCTGAATGGATCGCCAAAGTTGACGGGCATCACCCCCCGGGAAATCCGCCCTCGCCGTGCCGTAATCATGCATGAACAGCGTATCGCCAACAAACACATCATCGCCAATACGATAGGCGACATCGGCGGGGGTGTGGCCCGGCACATGCAGCACCTCGACTGTCAGCGCACCGAGCGCGAAGCGCTCGGTATCCTTGAACAGGCGATCGAAATCGCCCCCCGCCGGCTTCAGATCCTGCATGGCGAAGACCGGCCGGAAGATCATCTGCACATCGCGGATATGCTCGCCAATGCCAATCGGTGCCCCGGTCCGCTGCTTGATATAGGGCGCGGCCGTCAGGTGATCGGCATGGGCATGCGTCTCGAGCACCCAGCGGATGGCGATTGAGGCCTCGGCCGCAGCGGCGATCAGCGCATCGGCGGAGGATGTGCCAGCCTCGCCCGAGCGGTTGTCCCAATCCAGCACAGGATCGATGACCGCGCCGTCCAGCGTCAGCGGGTCCCACACCAGATAGCTGACGGTGTTGGTCGCCTCATCGAAGAAGGCACGAATGAGCGGTTTTTCCATGATGCTGTTTTCTGCTCCTGGCCCTGATCCGGATAGAACTTAAACATTGCATAGGATTTTTTGTTAATTAAGCACAAGTTTATGAATGGGTAGCCTAGATGGTGGACACCAACCCAGCAGCAGACACTGCGGCGCTGCTGGAGAAAGCCACAGAGGCGGCGCGGTTGCTGCTTCTGCTCGCCAATGAGCGGCGCCTGCTGCTGCTCTGCCACCTTGTGGGCGCTGGCGAGATGACGGTCAGCGCCCTGGCGGCAGCCATCGGCCTCTCCCAACCCGCGCTCTCCCCGCATCTGGCTCTGCTGCGCACAGATGGGCTGGTTGCAACCCGTAAGGCGTCGCAGAGGGTGTTCTATCGCTTGGCCGACCCGAGGGCGGCGCGACTGCTGGAAGTGCTGCGTGACCTTTACTGCCCGCCCGATGCCTCCCCACACCATGACCGAGGATGACAGCCATGAAAACCATCACCCCGCAGCATGCCGCAACACTGCTGCAAAAGGGCGCCACATTGATTGATCTGCGCGAAGCCGATGAGCACGCCCGAGAGCGCATTCCCGGCGCACGGAGCCTGCCATTATCGCGCCTGGCGGAGGCCGAATTGGCGGTGCAGGCCGGCAAGCCAGTGCTGTTCCATTGCCGCAGCGGGGCGCGCACCGCGGGCCATGCCGATCGGCTCAGTGCCAAGGCCGGCCTCTGCGAGGCCTATACCATCGAGGGCGGGCTGGATGCCTGGAAGCGGGCCGGGCTTCCGGTGACCGCTGATCGCCGCCAGCCATTGGAATTGGCGCGCCAGGTGCAGATCGCAGCGGGCAGCCTGGTGGTGCTGGGCGTGTTGCTGGGCAGCCTGGTCTCGCCCTGGCTTTACGCACTGTCTGGCTTTGTCGGCGCGGGGCTGGTCTTTGCCGGCGTGAGCGGCACCTGCGGCCTCGCCAGCCTGCTGCGGCTGATGCCATGGAACCGCGCCTTGGCTTCGGCATAGCGCGCCCTGCCCCGCATCATGTTCGATTTCTACCAGTGGCGAGGCCGGCTGCTTATGCAGTGCCTTTACCGCGTAGCCTTCGGCAAGGACCCAGCATGCCAATCCATGGCTTGATGACCGCCCGCGGATACGGCATCATCGAATCGCCGGCGCTGGGCCGGTGATACAATGAGGAAATGACCATGGCCTGGAAGGCACCCAAGATCGTTGAGGTTTCTCTCGCGCTCGAAATCAACTGCTACGCCTGCGCCGAGGTCGGCTGAGGCTGCTGCCCGGGGCGATACTGAATGCTCCGGGTCATAGTGCTTGGCGCCGGTGCCGGTGGCGGATTTCCCCAATGGAACTCCGCCGGGCCCGGTTGCTTACGCGCCCGCGCTGGCGATAGCGCTGCCCCGCAGCGGAGCCAGGCGAGTATCGCCGTCTCCGCCGATGGACAAAACTGGATGCTGGTCAATACCAGCCCTGATTTGCGCCAGCAGATCGCGGAAACCCCTGCGTTACACCCGCGCGCCGGAACATTGCGGAATTCGCCGATAGCCGCCGTCTTGCTGACCGGGGCCGAGGTGGACACCATCATGGGTCTTCTTCATCTGCGTGAACGCCAGGCTTTCGGCCTCTTCGGCACAGCCCAGACGCTGGCAGTGCTGGATGAAAACCCCATTTTTCGCGCCCTGAACCCCGAATTCGTCACCCGCCGGGCGATTGCCACCAATATCGCCTTCGAGGTGCTGGGCATCACCATCACCGCCTATGCCTTGCCGGGCAAGGTGCCGCTCTTTGCCGAGGCTGGCGAAGACCCGGGCGTCACCGAAGATGGCGAGACCATCGGCATCGCTGTCTCGGCCGGCGGCAAAACCCTGCACTATATTCCCGGCTGCGCGATGATGACCCCGGCTTTGCGGCAACGCCTCGCCGGCGCGGCCTGCGTCATGTTCGACGGCACGCTCTTCACCGATGACGAGATGATCCGCATGGGTGCCGGGCCAAAAACCGGCCGGCGCATGGGGCATATGCCCATGACCGGCGCCGGCTCCACGCTGGAGGCTTTTGCCGAAATCCCGGTTGGCCGCCGCATCTTCATCCATATCAACAACACGAACCCCGCCCTGCTGGCCGATAGCCCGGAGCGCGCTCAACTCAGCGCGGCCGGCTGGGAAGTCGCCGAGGATGGGATGGAGATCGACCTGTGAGCCTGCTGTCACCCCAAGCCCTCGAAGCCGCGCTGAACGCGATCGGCCAGGAGCGCTACCACATCCTTCATCCCTTTCATGATCTGCTGCATGGCGGCAAACTCACGAAAGGCCAGATTCAGGCCTGGGCGCTGAACCGGTATTACTACCAGGCCTCCATCCCGGCCAAGGACGCATCCCTGCTGGCCCGGCTGCCAACGCCCGATCTGCGCCGCGAATGGCGCCGGCGCCTGGAAGATCATGATGGCGATGGCACCCATCCCGGCGGCGTCGAGCGTTGGCTGGTGCTAACCGATGCGCTGGGGCTGGAGCGCGACTATGTCGTCTCGCTGCGCGGCCTGCTGCCCGCCACGCGCTTCGCGGTGGATGCCTATGTGCGTTTCGTGCGGGAGAAAACGCTGCTGGAAGCCATTGCTTCCTCGCTGACGGAAATGTTCTCGCCCAACATCATCTCCCAGCGCGTATCGGGCATGCTGCGCAATTATGATTTCATCACGCCCCAGACTTTGGCCTATTTCACCCCGCGCCTGACCCAGGCGCCGCAGGATGTCGCCTTCGCGCTGAACTACGTGAAGGAACACGCCGATACAGCCGAGAAGCAGGAGCAGGTTCTGGCCGCGCTGCGCTTCAAATGCGACCTGCTCTGGGTGCAGTTGGATGCGCTGCATCTGGCCTATGTGGCGCCATGCCTGCCGCCGCCCGGCGCCTTTGTGCCCACAGCGTGACACCGCGCTTCGCCCCCGGCGTTCGCCTGCATCATGACATCGCCCGGGAGCGCTGGGTGGTCATGGCGCCCGAGCGGATGTTCGTGCCCGATGAGACGGCGCTGGAAGTGCTGCGCCTGGTTGATGGCGCGCGCGACATGGATGCCATCATCGATCTGCTGGCGGTCAAATTCGCGGCCCCGCGCGAGGTGATCGCCACCGATGTGCGCGCGATGCTCGACGACCTCATGGTGAAAGGCGCGCTCAGAGCATGAACGCGCCCCTCGCGCTGCTGGCGGAACTCACGCATCGCTGCCCGCTGCGCTGCCCCTATTGCTCCAATCCGATGGAACTCACCCGCGCCTCGGCCGAATTGACCACGACGGAATGGGCAAGGGTTTTTGCCGAGGCCGCGCGGCTGGGCTGCCTGCAGGTGCATCTCTCCGGCGGTGAACCCACCGCGCGGCGCGATATTGTCGAGATCACCGCCGCGGCCCATGCCGCCGGCCTCTACACCAACCTCATCACCGCCGGTGTGCTGCTCGACGCGCCGCTGATGGCCAGCCTCGTCGCAGCGGGCCTCGACCATGTGCAGCTTTCGGTGCAGGACGCCGACCCGGCCGGCGCCGAGCGCATTGGCGGCATGAAGGGCGCCCATGCCCGCAAGGAGGCCGCGGCGCGCATCGTGCGCCAAGCCGGCCTGCCGCTGACGCTCAATGCCGTGGTTCATCGGCAAAATCTGCAAAACCTGCCGCTGCTGATCGAAACAGCACTCGCCTGGGGCGCGGCGCGGCTTGAGGTCGCGCATGTGCAATATTACGGCTGGGCGCTGGAGAACCGCGACGCGCTGCTGCCCACGCGTGCGCAGCTCGATGAAGCAACCCGCCTCGTGGATGCAGAGCGCATCGCCCATCGCGGCCGTTTGGTCATTGATTATGTCGTGCCCGACTACCACGCCACGCGGCCCAAGCCCTGCATGGGCGGTTGGGGCAACCGCTTTCTCAGCGTCTCGCCCGCTGGGAATGTCCTGCCCTGCCATGCGGCCGAATCCATTGCCGGCATGGAATTCGCCAATATCCGCGACACCTCGCTGCGCGATGCCTGGGAGAATAGCGAGGCGTTCAATCGCTTCCGCGGCACGGGCTGGATGCCAGCACCCTGCCAGGGCTGCGAGAATGCCGAGCGCGACTGGGGCGGCTGCCGCTGCCAGGCCTTCGCCTTGACCGGCGATGCCAGGGCGACTGACCCGGCCTGCGCCCTGTCACCCCATCACAACCTGCTGGCCGCCGCCCTGGTTGAGGCCGGCACGTCGGAATTTCGCTACCGCGAATTTGGCTGATACAGTTCAGCGCTTTGCCGCTGAACCGTGCGCCTCCATGACTATTTCTGCGCGAGAAAATGCGCCAGGGCCGCGATATTCGCGTCGGACAAACCCACCACGGCGCCATTCATTTGGGTATCAGGTCCCGCCCGTGTCCCATCACGATACTGCGTCATCGCAGCCGCGAGATATTCCTCCCGCTGTGCCGCGATGCGCGGAATCTGATTGCGGCCGCCATAATCGGCGACATGGCAGGTGGCGCAATGCCGCGGCCCGACCAGCGCCTCAGCGGCGGCGATCAGGGCAGGATCGCGGGGCCGCCGATCATCCGGTGGCCCGGGCGGCAAGGTGGCGAAATAGGCGGCCATATCCTCGATATCGCGATCGGGCAGATTGGCCGCAAAGGGTGCCATGGCCGGCGCCTGGCGCAGGCCCTCGCGCAGCAGGATCAACTGAATTGTGATGAAATCGGCAGGCTGGCCAGCCAGCGAAGGGATGGTCTCCATCTGGCTGCGGCCATTGCCGCCATGGCATTGCAGGCAGGGCGTGGCGAGTTCGGCGCCGCGCCGCGCATCTTGCGCGACAGCGGCACCACAGGTCGCGGCGGCCAGAAAGGCCGCCGCCAGAAAACGCCCAAGGATCACTGGCGATAGGTGATGCGATAGACCGCACCCATCTGCTCACCAGAGACGAGCAGCGAACCATCGCGCAGCACATGCACCTCGGCCGGGCGGTCGAGGAAGCGCTGATTGGCGTCATCGCGCAGGCCGGTCATGAAATCCTCAACGCCGGTCACATTGCCCTGCGCATCGAGCTTGGCCACCACCACGTCATAGCCGCTCAGCCGGTTGCGGTTCCAGGAACCACGGCGGGCGATGAAAACCTGGTTGCGATACTGCTCCGGAAACATCGTGCCGGTGTAGAAGCGCATGCCGAGTGCAGCGACATGCCCGCCAAGCAGGGCTGCAGGCTGCGAGAATTCGCTGCAGGCGCGGCCACGATTATGCTCGGGATCGGACCAGGTGCCGAGGCACATCGGGAAGCCGAAATCCTCGCCGGTGCGGCGAACGCGCAGCAGCGAATCCTCGGGGCTGTCATCGCCGATCCAGTCGCGGCCGTGATTGGTCGCCCAAAGCTCACGCGTCACCGGATGGTGCGCCATGCCCACGCTGTTGCGCACGCCGCGCGCCTCGATGCGGCGGTCGCTGCCATCGGGGTTGAAGGAGACGAGCAGCGCGAAGCGGTCGCGGTCGAATTCGCACACATTGCAGGGCGCGCCGACATTCGTATAGATCCGGCCATCCGGCCCGAGGGACACGAATTTCCAGTGGTGGTTGCCGCCGTGATCCTGCTCGGTCGGCAGGGCGAAGGCTGCGGTCAGGTCGACCGGCGCGGCCGGGCTGTCCAGATTGGCTTCGACATTGTCATAGCGAAGCACGCGGTTCACGGCGAAAACGTAGAGGCTATTGCCAATCATCACGAGCCCACTCGGCTGGGCCAAGCCCTGGGCGAAGACGCGGGTGCGGGTCGTGCCATCGGCGTTGCGGGTGATGGCATAGACGCGGCCAATGCCACGGCTGCCGGCGAAGAGCGTGCCGTTCGGCCCTTCAGCGATGGCGCGCACGCCGGGGATGCCATGGGCATAGACCTCGGCGTGGAAGCCAGGCGGCAGGCGCAGCGCGGCAACCGGCACCTGGTCCAGCGGGGTCACGGTCAGGCGCGGGGCGTGGGGGGCGAGGGTCGAGCCCTCGGGGCGGCCAATGGCCCAACCCGGCACAGGTGCCTGGGCGAGGGCGGGGCCCGCGATCAGCATTGCAGCCGCGCCGAGGAATAGGCGTCTTATGGTCATTATGTTCACTCCCTGTGGGGTAGGATGGGCTTTGCGGCGTGATGCAAGACGGAAAACAGCGGGGTGGCAAGCCTCAACTTCGATCGCGGACCGCAATCAACCTGGCGTGATCCCCGCAGCGGCAACGCTCTGGCCGATGATATCGCGCTGTGCCGCCAGAAAAGCCGCAAAATCGGCTGGGGCTGAGCCGACTGGCACGGCGCCCAGGGCTGCGAGCCTTTCGCGCGTGACGGCCTGGCTCACCGCATGGCGGGCGGCTTGATGCAGTTGCGCGATCGCACCCTCCGATGTGCCGGTCGGCACGAATAACCCATTCCATTCCTGGAAGACAAAGCCGGGCAAGGCGGCTTCCGTCGCCGTCGGCACATCCGGCAGCGACGCCATACGCTCGGGGCTCAGAATGGCCAGAGGCACCACCCTGCCCTCCCGCGCCAGCGCCACGGTCGCCCCCGCGGTCACCACCGCAAAAGCCAGATTGCCTGCCATCACATCCTGCAGCGCCGGCACGGCCCCGCGATAGGGCACATGGGTTGCGCGCCCGCCCGCCTGCCGCAACAGGCTCTCGGCCGCGATATGCGGGCCGGTGCCACTGCCCGAGGAGCCATAGGACAGGTCCTGCCCCGGCTGTCGCAGCCGGGCCAGAAGGTCGGGCAGGGCGCGAATGCCAAGGGCCGGGCTGCCGACCACGATGATCGGTTGGGTCACCACCAGGGAGACCGGGGCAAAGGCGCGCGCATAGTCAAATGACAGGTCGCGGATCAGCAGCGGGTTGATCACATGGCCCAGGGCATCGAGCAATATTGTATGGCCATCGGCCTGGGCCTGGGCGGCCGCGGCGGCGCCAATGGAACCTCCGGCACCGGCGCGGTTCTCCACCACAACGGCCTGACCCAGCATCTCGGACATGGGCGCCGCCAGCAACCGGGCCACGCTGTCGATCCCACCCCCGGGCGGATATGGCGCAATCAGCCGAAGCGGGCGGTTGGGGAAGGCTTGAGCGCGCGCAACCCTGGGCGATGGCAGGGCAGCAGTGGCGGTCAGCAGGCCGGCAAGGGTTCGGCGACGGTCAATCATCGGAGGCGGCTCCTGCCTGGCAGCGCCGCTGCGGCGACGGCGAGGTCGAGTCTAGGGGATAGGCCGGCTGGCTGGAATACGGCGCAAGCGCGCGCGTCACCTACTCAGCCCGCCACAACCCCTGCCCCGCCAGCCATTCCTGCACCCGGGCCGCCACCGCGCCATTGTTACGCTCCATCATCATCAGGTGGCTATTGCCGGCGATGCCGGCATCCGGCAGGTCCAGCACTTCCACACTGGCACCGGCATTCTGGGCTGCGGCAAAGAAATCGGTGCCGCGGTTGCGGATCGCGGTCCAGCGCGGGTCCTGCTCGATGAAATCGCCATAAAGCGCCAGGATGGGAATGCCGCGCAGCGCCGCCAGCGCGGCCGGCGTGCTCTCGCCAAAGCCCGATGGCTCCACCAGCACCAGCGCGCGCAGTAGCCCAGGCCGGGCCTGGGCGGCGCGCAAGGCAAACATCGCACCCTGGGCATGCGCCACCACAACCGCCGGCCCCACCCGCTCCAGCAAGGCGATATAGGCAGCGATTTGGGCCGCATCGGTGGTGGTCCAGCGCGGCACCATTTGCGCCATGAGCTGGCCATAGGCCTCGACGGGAAACTGGCTGCCTGGATTGGCCACCCGGCCGCGAAAACTGCCGGGCCCGGGGCCGATGCGAAAACGCTCCCAAGGGTCGGCCATGGAGAGAAAGATCGGCTCGCCGGCAAAAATCTCCGGGCTCATCGCCCAGCCGGCGCGGCCGCGCTCCACCGCATCGCTGACATAAACGCTCCAGCCGCGCCGCAGAAAATAATGCTGCCAGCCCTCGCGGCCATCGGGGGTGGTTTCCCACACCACGCCGCTCATGCCGCCGCCATGCCAGAGCAGCAGCGGCACCTGGCCCTGTCGCCGCGCGGGATGGTGGAATTGGGCATAGAGGCCCTCCACCCGATAAGTGCCATTCGGGTCGATCCGCATCGGCCTGGCGCCGGGCACCAGCACCACCTCGCGCGCCGGCCGGCCGCTGACCTGGGCCTCGCGCCCGCCAATATGGAAGCTGCCCATGGCGGCGATGGCGAGCGGCGGCTCCTCCGCCGGCGCGGGCGCGGCAAGGGCTGCAAGCAACAACAACAGGGCCGGCTTGAGGCGCATCGCGGCAGACTACACGCGGCCCAGCCCCCGCGTCACACCCCCAGGTGATGGACGAAGCGCGGGCCGCGTGTCAGCCTTCGCCGCAATCGAGGGGAAACACGAATACATGGCACGCATTCGCACACGCACCCGGGCAGACCTGCCGCCGGAAGACCAGGACCTGCTGAAGCGCGACATCTCGCTCTATCGCGTGCTGTCCAACAACCCCACAGCCATGCGCGCCTTCTCAGGGCTCGGGCAATATATCCGGCACAAGAGCGTCCTCGACGCCCGGCTGCGCGAATTGGCCATCCTGCAGGTCGGCTGGGTGGCACGCGCGCCTTACGAATGGTCGCATCATGTCAAGATCGGCTATGATTTCGGCGTCACCGATGACGATATCCGCGCCCTGATCGCCGAGACGGCGGGGCAGAGCACGGGCCTCGATGCCCACACCAAGCTGGTGCTGCGCGCGGCGCGTGAGGCCGCCGCCGGCCCTGGCGTTTCAGCCGAGACCTACACCGCCCTCGCCGCGTTTCTGGACGAGCCGCGCATGGTCGACCTCATCGTCACCATCGCGTTTTATTGCGGCGTGGTGCGGCTGCTTTCCAGCTTTGAGGTGGATGTGGAGCCGGAATACCAGCCCTATCTCGACAAATACCCCTTCCCGGAACAGGAGTGACCGCCATGGCCGGAAGGCTCGCCGGAAAACGTATTTTTGTCACCGCGGCCGGCCAGGGCATGGGCCGGGCCTCGGCCCTCGCCATGGCGGCCGAGGGCGCCAGCGTGGTGGCAACCGACCGCGACCTGGACAAGCTCGCGGGCCTGGCCGAGGCGGGCATCGAGACCCAGGCGCTGGATGTGCTCGATGACGCGGCGGTGGCGCGCGTGGTGGCGGCCGCCGGGCCGCTCGACGTGCTGTTCAATTGCGCCGGCTTCGTCCACCAAAATACGGCGCTGACCTGCACCGATACGGAATGGGATTTCGCCTTCGCGCTGAATGTGCGGGCGATGTGGAAGGTGCTGGCCGCCGCATTGCCGCCCATGCTCGAACGCCGGCGCGGCTCGATCATCAATATGGCCAGTGCGGCCGGCTCGATCAAAGGCGCGCCCAACCGCTTCGTCTATGGCACCACCAAGGCGGCGGTGATCGGCATGACGCGGGCGGTGGCGGCCGATACGGTGACGCAGGGCGTGCGCTGCAACTGCCTCGCCCCCGGCACGGTGGACACGCCCAGCCTGCATGACCGAATCGCCGCCAATGCCGATGCGGCGGGTGGCTTCGAAGCCTCACGCGCGGCCTTCATCGCCCGGCAGGCGATGGGCAGGCTGGCCACGGCGGAGGAACTGGCGGCATTGGTGGTCTATCTCGCCACCGATGAGAGCGCCTTTGTGACCGGCCAGGCCATCGTGATTGACGGCGGCTGGACGCTGTAAGATGACTGCGTCCTTAGAACAAAATGGAGCATTGATGATCGGTGAATTCGCTGTCCCCCTCATGGCGGTCATGGGGGTGGTCATCATGGGCAATATGAGCGACGAGGCGGCGATCCCGTCCTATCTGTTTCTCGGCCTGTTGACATTGCTGATTGCGCTGCTGGTGGCGGCGGGCAGTATGACCTTGCCGGCCAATCTTTTGCAGGCCCTGTCCTTCGCCGCAGCCGGCTTCGCACTGCTCGGCCATGTCCGCGCGCGAGGGTCGCGCTGAAGCGCCTCAGGCGGTGAAGGCGCGGGCGTAGCTTTCCGGCGAAAAGCCGACAAGTCTGCGCCCGCCCAGATCCAAAACCGGGCGCTTGATCATGCTGGGCTGTGCCAGCATGAGAGCGACGGCGCGGGCTTCGTTCAGAGGCTCGCGCTCGGCCTCAGGCAGTTTTCGAAACGTGGTGCCGGAGGTGTTGAGCAGCGGCTTCCAGCCCAACTCGGCCACCCAGGCCAGCAGGGTCGCCCCGGCCAGCCCTTGGGTCTTGTAGTCGTGGAAGGCATAGGGCGTGCCATGGGCATCGAGCCAGGCGCGCGCCTTTTTCATTGTGTCGCCATTTTTGATGCCGTGGATGATGATCATGCGCGCGCCTCCTGCGCGGGATTGGCCTCGGCCTCAGCGGCGGCCAGCAATTCGCGGGTATTGTCGTGGCTGGCCTGGGCCATGGCCTGGGCGAAGGTCAGCCAGCACTGGCCGCGGCCGCTATCCTGCTGCACCCCCTGCCCCAGCGCGCGCATCAGGTAGAAGCGCACCACCAACTGCTTCTCGCCCAGGCTATAGGCCACATCGCCCAATTCGCGCTCCAACCGGGCCCAGACCCCGGTCTCCTCGCGCACCTCGCGCACGGCGGCATGGGTGGGGAGCTCGCCATCCTCAATATGGCCCTTGGGCAGCACCCATTGCAGGCGCTCATCATTGGCCTCGATGAGCAGGTATTGCCGGGCGCCGCCGCGCTCGCGGAACACCACGCCGCCGGCATGGGTGGGGCTGCCGGGTGCGGTGCGGGCGGGCGGCAGGCTGGCACCCTGGCGGGCGGCGAGGGTGATCGCCGCCGCCAGCAACAGGCTCTCGGCCGCATGGCGCTGGCGCAGATAGGCCCCCAGGGTGAGCGGCAGCACCAGCAGCAGGGCCGGCAGCGCCCATGCCCCCCAGAGCAGCGCCATGCTCAGCGCCCGGCAGAAGCGCGCCTGCGCCTCGGCCTGCAGCACCAGCGCCAGGGCCGCGGGGCTTTCGGTGGCCAGCAGCGCCCGGCACCAGCCCTGGGTGGAGAGCGCATCCTTGAATTGCAGTGGCGCCAACGCCGCCTTGCGCAGCCGCTCGGCCCGGCCAAGCGCGTGGTTCTGCTCCTCGCCAAACACCAGCCAAAGCGCCGCGCGCAGCGGCGCGGGCAGCAGCCGCCCGCCGCGGGCGAGAATGGCGATCTGCCGGTCCATCGTCCAACCGCGCGCCGCTTTGTAAATCCCGCCCAGCGCCGTGCTGGACAGCAGGTTCACAATGCCCAGCAGGGCCGCTGCCAGCAGCAGCAGCGCCCAGGAAAGGGCGTCCTGCGGCTCGGCCTCCGGTGCCAGGAGATAGGCGAGAAGCAATCCTGGCAACAAAATGCCGCACAGGTCGGTCAGACGTTGTTCGGAGCCGCTGCGCATCACATGTCCCATCCATGACCGCCTGTCGTCAGCCTTGATAGGCATCCAGAAAGGCCTCGACCTCGTCGATATCGGCGCAATAGGGGTAATCCTTGTCACCGAGAAGGATGCGCATGCTCTGCCCATCGCGCAGCATATAGCCGCCATGGGCGCGCACCCGGTTATCAGGCTTTTGTACAATCATCAGATGCAGGCCCAAGCGGGTGGCGACGCGGCGCACCCGGCGCTCAATGGAGCGGGTATTGCCGCTGCGGCTCATGCTGGGTTGCTCAATGTCATCGGTCCATTCCGGGGGGCGCATCATATATGACGCTTCACCCCCCGCCATAAAGCGGCCAGATCGGCCCCGCCAGGGTCGCGCGCATCGGCACGCACCGCAGTATGGACCAAGGCCAGCCGGCGCGAAGGATCAACAAAGATGGCCTGGCCGCGCACGCCCAGCAGGGCGAAACCACCCTCCGCCGCCGGAAATATCCAAGTCTGGTAGCCATAGCCGAACCAGCGGCCGGTCTCTGCGCCAGTGAAATGCGCCCGGGTCATCGCCGCCAACCAGGCCTGCGGCAGCAATTGGCGCCCGCCATGCTGCCCGCCCGCGGCCAGCAGCATGGCCAGGCGGCCATAATCCCGCAGCACGGCATTGAAGCCCATAAAGCCGATCTCAAGCCCCGAGCGGTCGATCAGCCAGGATGCATCTGCCTCGGCGCCCAGGGGCTGCCAGAGCTTTTCGGCACAATAATCGGCAATGGGCCGGCCAATGGCGCGGCGCAGCGCCAGCGCCAGAACAAAGGTCTCGGCCGAGGCATAATTCCACTGGCGGCCTGGTGGCGCGATGCGGGTGTTGAAAAACGGCGGCACGGCGACGCCCCCGGCACTCTGGCCGCCAAAGGTCAAACGCGACAGCCCGGCGGAATCATCCCGCCCGTCATAGGTCTCACGGAAGGCCACGCCGGAGGACATGGTGAGGAGGTGCCGCAGCGGCGTCGCGCCATATTCGCAGCCCAGCAATTCCGGCACGATGCTGCCGGCGGTTTGCTCGATGCTGCCGATATGGCCTTCCTCAAGCGCCAGGCCGATAAGCAGCGCCACCAGCGTCTTGGCCATGGAGAATGAGGTCAGGCGGTGCTGGTCGTTTCGGGCATATTGGTAGCGCTCGACCAGGATTTCGCCATCACGGATGATCAGCAGCCCGGTTGTGGGGTTGCGTGACAGATAATCGTCGAGGCTGAAGCGGCCCAGGCCATGCACTGGAGCGCCATCAAAGCCGATATCGGGTTCACGGGCGCGGCGCCTGAGCGGCGAGGCCTGGGCAGGCGCGGTGACGCGGGCGGCGGGCCAGATGCCATCCAGCCGGGAAAATGAGTCGACACTATAGGCCGGCTGCCACCAATTGCCGCGATTGGCCGTGGCAAAGCCACCACCCAAGGTGCCGAGTTGTGGCATCATCGGGCCGTCGCTGCGGCTGGCAATGCCGTCGCGGTAGAGGAAAGGGCTGCCGCGGCCGGAGAATGGCGCGGCGCAGGCGCTGGCGAGCAGGGGCGCAGCGAGGAGGGCGCGGCGGCGGATTTGCGCCCGCTGGGCGGTCACTCCCACGTCACAGCCCTGAAGGGATGTCCATCAGTCTTGCCAATACGAGCCATTGCACATTCCAAAAAAATGCTAATTTCCCAAAAATACATAACATCCATCGGCTTACATGCTGCGCTGGGGGCAGCCTCAGCAAAAGCGAGGTTATCACGCTATCCAGTTTTTGGAGCGAGAACTGCTTTTCTTGCCAAATTTGACGCCTGACCGGGCAGACCCTGCCCGGCATCGGCCCATGCCATGGCGCCTCTCCGCCGGCATGCCTATCCTCACCGCAAAACACATGGAGGAAGATCACATGTTGCACCGCAGGGCACTGCTCGCTGGTGCCGGCGAGATGGCCGCCTCGGGGGCCGAGGCCGCCTGGGAACCAGCGCGGCCGATCCAACTCAACGTCGGCTTCGCACCAGGCGGCGGCGCGGACCTCGCGGGGCGGGCCATCGCCGAAGCGGCGTCTCGGCTTTTCCCCACCCCCATCATCGTGGTGAACCGCCCCGGCGCGGGTGGAGCCATCGCCGCCCAGCAGGTGGCCGGCATGGCAGCGGATGGGCTGAACCTGCTCGTCGGCGGTGGCAGCGAGAGCATTTCCCTCCCCGCCTTCCGCGACGTGCCCTATGACCCGAAGCACTCGTTTCGCGCCATCATTCGCCTCACGCGCCAGCCCATGCTCATCGTCGCCCGGCGCGGCGGCACCTATGCCGATCTGCCAGCCGCGGTGGCAGCGGCCAGGCGAGCGCCAGGCAGCATCCCGCATGCCTCCTCCGGTCAGGGCTCGATCTATCATGCCGTCTTCGTCCTGTTGCAGCAGGCGGCGGGTGTTGAGTTTCTGCATGTGCCCTTCACCGGCGGCGCGCCCTCGCTGCAGGCGCTAATGGCGGGCACGGTGGAGCTGGCCGTCCTGGCGCCCGAGGAGATGGCGGGCCTCGCACAAGCGGGTGAAGTGCGCCCTCTGGCCGTCGCCTCCACCGAGCGTATCGCCGCCCACCCCGGGGTGCCGACGCTGCGCGAATTGGGCTGGGATGTCGTCATCGAGAATATGAAAGGGTTGAACGCCCCAGCCGGCATCTCGGACGAGATCGCCGCCGTGCTGCATGACCGCTTTCGCCGCGCCATGGCCACACCGCCCTGGCAGACCTTCCTGGAGCGCACTGGCGCGCTGGATGGTTATCTGGATGGGCCGGGCTATCAGGCCGCGATGGATGGCGTTCTGGATGCGCTGCGTGGGGCAGTCAGGCGCGGCTAGGGAGCCCGTTGCTCAAGCGTCGGCGCCACATCCGAACGGGAAACGCGCCGCCTGTCCCGTTTTGCGCGCCGGTCGTCACAGGCGCGGTCTGCTCCCCTGCTCGATACAGGCCACCGATCAATCCGCGTTCACGACATTGAAATCGCGCAATTCCCGCGCGGTGAGCCAGCGGATCGTGTTATGCGCGGTGCGGAAATTGGGTTCCAGCAGGCGCAGCGAGACCCCCATCTCGATGGCGTAATAGGCCAGTTGGGCCGCCATTTGCGCCGAATCCTCCTCGATCATCCGAATCAGCCCCGCAACGGCGGCCGTGCCTTCGCTCTGGATCAACGCCTCGGCGCGCCGCAGCAGGCCCCGATTGCCACTCGTGCTAAAAATATGCACGCCGTAGCGGGCCCCCTCCTCCATGGTCCGCACCCGCCCACCCAGAAATGCGTAGGTGCAAGCGCTGGCGCATTGCGTATTGGCAGGCAGATGCGTCGCGATGCCGGCGCGGCGGATGACCCGCCCAACTGCCAAACCCTCCATGCTGAGCCCCCCCGGAGAACGAAATGCCAGCACCTGGGTATTGGCGGTTTGCCTGAGCAGCGCCTCCAGCCGGGCAGCATCGCCGCGCTCGAAACCGCCAGAGGCGAAGATGATGTTGCCGCTGCCCCGGCCAAGCACGGTGAAATCCAGCGCGACGGCGCTCCACGGCAGCAGCATGCATGCCAGCGCCAGACAGAAACCGGCCAGCTTTCCCCTCACGCCTGCCGGGTCCATTGCCCGTTTTCCCCTCGGCAGAAGCGGGCCTCCTGGCGCAGTTCCTCGCCACGGACATAGGCGATCTCACGGATGGTGCGGCATTGGCCGCCATCGGTCACAACCAACACCTCCGCGGTCCCACGCGTCGTGGGATCCTCAGGAGAGACCCAGCGGCGCTGTGGCAATGGTGCATCGGGCTCCACCGGGGCCTCGAGCAGGCGACGATGGGCCGTGTTCTGCCGCCACCGCTCGGCGGCGGACAGGCGATGGGCGACATGGTTGGTCAGCAGCCCGCCCATGGCGGCACCGACCAACCCGCCGATCAGGGCGCCGGGAGAATTGCGCCCGCCCAATTGCCGGCCCAACAGCGCGCCAGCAACGCCGCCCGCCACGGTGCCCACGCCCGTGGCCAAAGCCTGGTTGTTCCGGCCCTCGCAGCCGGCAAGCAAAACGCCCGCCACGGCTACACAGAGCAATAAGGTCGCTTTTCTTTGCATAAAGACCCAAGGGATATGTGCCCTCATTTTATATTCTTATTCATGCGATTCGTTGAGGGTTATTTCGCTCTCAGGCCCTACGGTTCCGCCGTGAGGCCGCGCGCCGTCCGAGAGCAAGCCATGGCCATCGCCCCGCCGCGCTCAGTCGATGCCCCCGACAACGCCCTCTGAACCACCACATGTTTCGGCCACGCCGCACCCATTTGGCATGCTCCTGCGTTGATCTGCCGCAACGACAACCAACGCGCCGTCACCGTTGACTTGAACCACCACCTGCATGCCCAGGCCTGGCGGAGGCCGGCGCCATGTGAGCCCCAGCCCCAGGAGGCTTCAGTGAATTTGACAACACCGCCCCCCCCAATCTGGTCGGCGCACCACCTGAGATAGGGCCGGCCGGGTGTGCAGTATCGCCGTCGCGCTCCTGGTGATACAGCAAGCCGCGCCTCGGGCCATCACCCTGCGCTGACCTGACATGGCGCCTTGATGGGCGAGGTGTTCGACGCCGCCGCCCGCAACAATGGCGCGCGCGGCGGTGGCTTCGTGGGCGGAGCCCAGGCCCCAGGGGCCGCTGGGTATCCCTGCCGCCAGGATATAGTGAGATCTGGGCCAGGCAGTTCCAGAACCGGCAGGAGGCAACCGCGCGACTGGTGATTGTGGTGCCCGCAGCGCTGCGGCTGACCTACCGTCTGCTTTTCATCATGTTGCGCAGCTTTTCGCTGGCGGCCCTGATCTTCGTCTATCTGCCCTTCGCCGCAACATGTGGCGTGCTGGCGCTTTGGGCGCGCGACCTGCCCTTCAGCATGTCAGCGGCGGTGGCTTTCATCGCGCTATCCGGCATTGCGGTGCGCAATGGGGTGGTGCCGGTGAGCACCATTGTCGAGCGCCGGGCGGAGGGGAAAACACCAGCCCAAGCTGCGCGGGTGCCGGCGCGATGCAACGCCTGCGCCCGGTGCTGATGACGGCCACGGCGGTGATCGGCGGGCTGATCACCGCCACCCTGCCGACCCTTCTGGTGCTGCCGGCACTGTATTGATGGTTTGCGCCGGGGCGGGCATGATCCGACTGCGGCTAGTCGGCATGAATGGGCCGATCGCCGACAATGCGCTGCGCTCTACCCATTGGGCAATTCCCGGCACGCCTTGCGCCGGGGTGCGCCACCATAAAACCCAATCAGGCCCCGGCGGAGATCGGGGTGGCCTGGGTGTCCCGCACATCAAGCACATCGAGCAGAGAGCGTCTGAGCGCGGCCTCGCTGAACCGCTCCCGCGCATAGGCGATTTGCACGTCCCGTCGCTGCTGCCACAGCACGTCATCGGTCAGCAAAGCGACAACCGCCGCACCGAACGCGGCCGCATCGGTTTCCACGGCAGCCACATCTTCAATATCAGGCAAACCCTGAGCGCCAACCGGCGTCATCACGGCTGGCAGGCCATGCCACAGCGCCTCGACCGTCTTCATTTTGACCCCAGCGCCGGCGAGCAGGGGAATCACCGCCACCCGCGCTTTGCGATACCAGGCCTGGAGTTCGTCATCGCTCACATTGGGGAACAGGCTGACATTCGCGCCGCCGAGTGCGATGACACACGCCGCAGGGTTGGAACCCACGATCGCCATGCGCGCTTGTGGCGCCTGCTGCAGAACAATCGGCAGGACTTCACGCACAAACCAAACCGCGGCCTGGGCATTGGGCGAATGGGCGAACCCCCCGACGAAGAGAATCCACATATCCCGAGCGCCAAGTTCCAAGCCAGCCTCAGTTGCCGCGTCCAACGCATAAGGGACGACGGCGCGCACATTGACATCGGGCGCCATGGCACGAACCACCCCCGCTTCCTCCTCGGAGGGATAGAGGACCACATCAGACTGCCGCCAGATCGAGAGTTCGCGCTCTCGCATGGCCTGTGCGGCCCGCTGGCCATCTTCCATCGTCGCCATGCGACGAAAATGCAGATCATGGCCGTAGTAAGCCACCCGCGCCCGGGTGACGGAGCGAACAATGTCAAGGCACTGCAACGCCACATCAGGCCGGCTGAGCAACACGACATCAAGGTCTCGCCCATTCTCTTTGAGCCAAGCTGGTAGTGGCATCTGATCGGCGCCGTAAAACACCTCAACGCCCATATTCTGCAATACCTTAGTGTAACCGGGTGAGGCGCGCAAATTCAACGGCCAGAACTTCACCACCAGCCCCGAAGCTAGCAAGGCGCGAACGAAGGCCAGCATGGTCCGCGACCCCGCGTCGCGGTCAGGTTCCGGCAGGTAATGGTCGATGATCAGGACCACCTGGCGATCATGCGCCCGATCCTTCGCCCGCAGAACATGGCTCGCGTTCAGATAATGGTCCCGGCCCAGCACCTCGCGCCAGGTGTCGAGGAATTTGGCCTGATTGATGACCTGATACGCCTTGATGCCCTGCGTCAGGTCTCGGCCATGCGAGGCGCCCTCGAAATGCAGGATCTCCGATCGGGGTTGGTAGTAGGTCTTGAGGCCTTGCTCCCGCAACCGAAACGCCAGGTCAGAATCCTCGCAATATGCCGGGGCGTATCGCTCGTCGAAGCCACCCAGGCCGAGGAACACGCCACGCCGCAAAAGGATCGAGGCGCCGGAACAATAATCCACCTCACGCAGGTAGTTGAATTCGGCAGCGGCCGGATCGCGCCCACTGCCATAATTCCAGCCAGACCCATCCCGCCACAGAATTCCGCCCGCTTCCTGGAGCAAACCATCGGCACCCAGCAGCTTCGAGCCGACAATGCCGGCATCCGGCCGCGCCGCGAATACCTCCACAAGCCGGTCCAGCCAGCCCGGCAGAACCTCGCAATCATTGTTCAGAAAAAGAATGAACTGGCCGCGCGCATGGCCGGCCGCCGCGTTGCAAGTGCGCAGAAAGCCAAGATTGACCTCATTGCGCAGCAGGCGAATGCCCGACACCCGGGACAAGGCGCTGGTCTCTTCCCCGGGGAAAGCGTCATCCACGACGATCACCTCGATCGACGCGTTCGGCATGTGGTCTTGTATCGAGGCAAGGCAGCCCAGTGTCAGCGACACTTGGCCATATGTCGGGATGATGACGGACACCAGAGGATCATCCACCGATGCAATGTGAATGTCTTCTGGCGGAATGGCGGGACGCGGGAGAATCTGTGTCTTTACTTTATCGGGCATCTCGCCCCGCAGGCGATTTCGCAGCCGCTGGCCCAGGCGCATGGCAAAGCCCCACCAGAACGCCAGGACAATATTTCGAAACCGCACCCCCGCTCGGGGCGAAATCCGGTCAATCACGTAGGATGCCGACAGGACGAGGGCGAGACCGGCAAATGCCATCTTGCGAATGGCCCTGAGCGGAGAAAATCCTCTGGTCGTCGGCGAGTTTTCCTCAGCCATGTCAGACAACTTGCTCCCAGTGGCCGCGAGTCTGGCTTTTTGAAAGCCTCATTATTGCCCATATCCGCCGCTGCGGCGCGGTTGGCTCAGGCATGGCGCTGGATGGCTGTAACACAGCCCTGCCACGACGCGACCTGACAGCGGAAGACAAAGGCGAGGAGGCAGGCATGATCTGGTCCCGTGGCGTGGCGATAGAGGACGATCGCACCGGATGACCTGTGCTGGAAATCTGATGGCAGCTTGCCCAGGCTCAAGCAAGCCTGCTTCTGGCAGGGTGCTATGATTTGGATCAACGCCGAGGCATCGTGATTTGCAAATACATCATGCGATATTTTCAACTATTTCTTGGGAATTCGAATGATTGGCCCGCTTGCGCGCCCGGCCAGAACCGCCACATCACCGGCAATCTCGCGACCATCACGACGGCGTGATTCCGCCGCCCTCAGAGGTCACCCACAGCGCCGGCTCGCCCAGAATTTCGGCGAGACGGACGCCCAGCGCCTCCACCAATGCCGCGCCCTTCTCCGGGCTCGCCCGCCGCGCATCGCCCACCACGCCAGTGGGTGTCATATCGAAGAAACTACGGCGGAAATACAGCGTGCGTGGCTGAGCCGCCGGGCGGTTGGCATGCGGCCCAAAGGCCTCGACCAAGCGGTCCATTCGCACCGTGCCTTGGGTCACATGCATCATCATCGCCGTCTCCGCCTCGCAGGCATGCATGACCCCGGGCTGGTCTTCCAGAATGCCTGCAAACACCTCGGGCGCCACCAGCCAATAGGTTCCGCCGGCCACCTTGCAACTCGGGTGCTCATTGCCGATCTCGGCCACCGCCACGCCAACCGCCTCGGTATTGCCGCCATGGGCATTGAGCAGCATCAGCCGGGTAAAGCCATGCCGGAACACGCTGCGGGCAATGGCGCGCAGCACGGCCAGAAACACCGGCTGGTCCAGCGTGATGGTGCCGCCGAACTGCATGTGATGCTCAGCCAGGCCGTGCCAGACCACCGGCAACACCACCACCTTTTGGCCCGCGGCCGCCAGTTTCTCAGCCGTGCGGGCGGCCACCGCCTCGCCCAGATAGGTATCCGTGCCAGTGGCCAGATGCGGGCCATGCTGTTCGAGCGAGGCCACAGGCAGGATCACCAGCGTGTCCTGCGCCGCGGCCGCGCGCAGTTCAGGCGCGGTCATCCGCGCCCAGAGAATTTCCGTCATGCCATCTCTCCTTGGGGCCGGCACAGCCGACAACAGCCAAAAGCCGCGGTCAATTGGCGCTAATTCTAGTCTTCCGCCAGCATACCGCAAACACGGCAGCGGGCTCCTCGGCGATGGCCTGAACCATCGCCACACCACCACGCAGCGCAGCCGGAACTTGACCGCCGCCGCCACTGCCCCAAGAGTCATTCCATGATCCTCCTCATCGACAATTACGACAGCTTCACCTTCAACCTCTTCCACTTCCTGGGCGATCTGGGCGTGGCGGTGGAGGTGCGGCGCAATGACGCGCTTTCGGTGCAGGATGTCATGGCCATGCGGCCCGATGCGGTGCTGCTCTCCCCCGGCCCCTGCACCCCCAAGGAGGCCGGCATCTGCCTGCCACTGATCGCCGCCGCCGCCGAAACCCGCCTGCCGCTGATGGGCGTCTGCCTCGGCCATCAGGCCATCGGCCAGGCCTTTGGCGGCAGCGTGCTGCGCGCGCCCGAGCCGGTGCATGGCAAGGTGTGGGATATCGAGCATGAGGGCAGCGATGTCTTCGCCGGCCTCCCCTCCCCCTTCCGCGCCACCCGCTACCATTCCCTGGTTGTCGAGCGTGCGACGCTGCCCGATTGCCTGCGGGCCACAGCCTTCACCGCCGATGGGCTGATCATGGGCATGGCGCATCGCGAATTGCCGATCTGGGGCGTGCAATTCCACCCCGAAAGCATCGCCTCCGAACATGGCCACGCCATTTTGGAAAATTTCATCCGCCTGGCCGGCGCGCGTATTCCGGCATGAACAGCCTCAAGCCCATCCTGGCCCGCCTCGCCGCGGGCGAGCACCTCGCCGAGAGCGAGGCCGAGGCCGCCTTTGGCGTGATCATGGCCGGTGAGGCCACGCCAGCGCAAATCGCCGGGCTGCTAATGGCCATGCGGGTGCGCGGCGAGACGGTGGCCGAGATGACCGGCGCGGTGCGGGCCATGCGCGCCCGGATGATCGCCATCGAAGCACCGCCGGATGCGATGGATATTGTCGGCACCGGCGGCGATGCATCGGGCAGCCTCAATATCTCCACCGCCACCGCAATGGTGGTGGCAGGCTGCGGCGTGCCGGTGGCCAAGCATGGCAATCGCGCACTCTCCTCCAAATCAGGTGCGGCCGATGCGCTCAGCGCGCTGGGCATCGGCATGGAAACACCCATCGAGCGGCTGCCCACCGTACTCGCCGAGGCGGGCATGGTCTTCCTGCTCGCCCCACGCCACCACGCGGCGCTGCGCCATGCCGGCGGCGCCCGGGTGGAGCTTGGCACCCGCACCATCTTCAATCTGCTGGGGCCGCTGGCCAACCCGGCCCGCGTCACCCGCCAGCTCACCGGCGCCTTCTCGCGCGATTGGCTGCGGCCCATGGCCGAGGCGCTCTCTCGCCTGGGCACCACGCATGCCTGGGTTGTGCATGGCCAGGGGCTCGATGAACTGGCGCTCAGCGGCCCCTCCCATGTGGTGGAGCTGCGCGATGGGGTGATCCGAGAATTCACCATATCGCCGGCCGATGCCGGCCTGGCCGAAGCCCCGGCCGAAGCCATTCGCGGCGGCGAACCGGCCGAAAACGCCGCCGCCCTGCTGGCCCTGCTGCAGGGCGCACCCGGCGCCTATCGGGATATCGTGCGCCTCAATGCCGCGGCAGCCCTTGTGGTGGCCGGGCGCTGCACCGATTTGAGGGCCGGCGCTGAACGCGCCGCCCACAGCATTGATAGCGGGGCGGCTCTCGGAGTATTGCAGCGCCTCCAGAAGGCCACCTCCCCCGCATGAACGCCCCCGCCATCATTCTCCCCACCGCCCTGCCGGATACACTGGCACGCATCCTCGACGACAAGCGCGCCGAGGTGACGGCCCGCATGGCGGCGCACCCCATGGCCGAGATGGAGCGCGCGGCGCGCGACGCCGAGCCCACCCGCGATTTCGTGGGCGCCCTCTGCACCGCCGTCTCCGAGGGAAGCACCGGGCTGATCGCCGAGATCAAACGCAAATCACCCTCCGGTGGGCTGATCCGGCCGGATTTCGACCCCGCCGCCATCGCCCGCTCTTATGAGCGTGCTGGCGCCAAATGCCTCTCGGTGCTGACCGATGAAATCTGGTTCGGCACCACCCCCGCCGACCTGAAGGCCGCCCGCGCCGCCTGCCAGCTTCCCGTGCTGCGCAAGGATTTCATGATCCATCCCTGGCAGGTCTTCGAGGCCCGGGCGATGGGGGCCGATTGCATCCTGCTGATCATGGCCGCCCTGACCGACGCCATGGCCAATGAGCTGGAAGAACTGGCCCGCAGCCTCGACCTCGCCATTCTGCTCGAAGCGCATGACGAGCGCGAACTGGAACGGGCCTTGGGGCTGGACGCCCGCTTGGTTGGCATCAACAACCGCGACCTGCGCACGCTCCAAACCGATATCGCCACCACCGAACGCCTCGCACCGCTGGTGCCGGCGGAAAAACTGCCGGTGGCCGAAAGCGGCCTGCGCAGCGCCGATGACCTCCGCCGCATGGCCGAAGCCGGCGCGCGCTGCGTGCTGGTGGGTGAACACCTGCTGCGCGAGCCTGATATTGAGGCCGCGACGCGGGCCTTTCTGGGGCAATGAGCCTCACCCATTTCGATGCCCAAGGGCGGGCGGCGATGGTCGATGTCTCGGCCAAGGAAGAGACCGCCCGGGTGGCCACCGCGCGCGGCCGCATCGTGATGGCCCCCGCCACCCTGGCGCTGATTGAGGCCGGCCAGGTGGGCAAGGGCGACGTCCTGGGCGTGGCAAGGCTCGCCGGCATCATGGCTGCCAAGCGCACCGCCGATCTGATCCCACTCTGCCACCCCCTGGCACTCTCCAAAGTCACGGTAGACCTCACCCCCGCCGCCCCCGATGCCGTGGACATCGAGGCCACGGTGAAGCTGGTCGGCCGCACCGGGGTGGAGATGGAGGCGCTCACCGCGGTGACCATCGCAGCACTCACCGTCTATGACATGTGCAAGGCCGCCGATCGCGGCATGCGCATCGAGGATATCCGCCTCGTTCTGAAGGAAGGCGGCAAGTCCGGCCGCTACGAGAGCGCCTGATGCAAAGCGTCGAGGCGGCACGCGCGCGCATCCTGGCCGCACTCGCGGCCACCCCGCCAGAAACCGTGGCCCTGGCCGAGGCTGCGGGCCGGGTGCTGGCCAGCCCGGTCGCGGCCCGGCTGACCCAGCCGCCCGCTGCCGTCTCCGCCATGGATGGCTATGCCCTGCGCGCCGCCGATGCCGCGCTGGGCGCCCGTCTGCGCGTGGTGGGCGAGGCCCCGGCCGGCCATCCTTTCGCCGGCCAAATCGGCCCCGGTGAGGCGGTGCGCATCTTCACCGGTGCCTTCATCCCCAAGGGCGCCGACAGCATCCTGCTGCAGGAGGACGCCACCGCCGAGGCCGGAACGGTCCTGGTGCGCGAAGCCGTCACCCAGGGCCGCTGGGTGCGCCCCGCCGGGCTGGATTTCGCCACCGGCGAGACCCTTTTGGCCGCAGGCCGCAAGCTGACCGCGCGCGATATCGGCTTGGCCGCAGCGGCCAATCACCCCTGGCTCACCGTCCATCGCCGCCCGCGCATCGGCATCCTCGCCACCGGCGACGAGATCGCCCTGCCCGGTGACCCGCTGCCCATGGGCGGCATAGTGAGTTCCAACGCCCATGCCCTGGCGGCGATGCTGCGCGCCGCGGGCGCCGAGGCCGTCATCCTGCCCATCGCCCCCGATGATGCCGACGCCATCGCCACCCTGGCCCAAGGCGCGCGGGGCTGCGACATGCTGGTCACCACGGGCGGCGCCAGCGTGGGCGAGCATGATCTGGTGCAGAAGGCGCTTGTTCCCGGCGGCTTTGCCCTGGATTTCTGGAAGATTGCCATGCGCCCCGGCAAGCCGCTGATCTGGGGCCGCCTGGGCGAGACCCCCATGCTGGGGCTGCCCGGCAATCCAGTCTCGGCGCTGGTCTGTGCCGTGGTGTTCCTGCTGCCCGCAGTCGCGGTGATGGCAGGCCTGCCCGCCGCACCCACGCCGAGCGAGGCGGCACTGGCCGGCGCCGATCTCGCGGCCAATGACCAGCGCGAGGATTATCTGCGCTGCACCCTCGATGGCGAGGTGGCAACGCCGTTCTCCCGCCAGGACAGTTCCATGCTCAAGACCCTGGCGCGGGCCGATGCGCTGTTGATCCGCGCGCCACATGCGGCGGCACTGCCGGCTGGAAGTCCTGTGCGGATTATTCGACTATCCGCCTTGGGGGTGTGATCAGCGCGCCGGCAAAATAAGAACATCTCAGGCACAAACTGCTTTACACCAGATGAGAACCTTACTAGAACAGCCATCAGATTCCCGGTTTGTTCGGCAGTCGGCCCGCAGAAGGTCTCTGGTTGATGCTCACGCGTAAACAGCACGAATTGCTGATGTATATCCACAAGCATCTCAATGAGACCGGCTTTTCGCCGTCCTTTGAGGAGATGAAGGATGCGCTGAAGCTCAAATCCAAATCCGGCATCCATCGGCTGATCACCGCGCTGGAGGAGCGCAATTTCCTCGCCCGCCGCGCCCATCGCGCCCGGGCGCTGGAGGTGCTGCGCCTGCCCGAGGATATGGCGCCGCGCCGTCAGCCCCGGATTCCGGCTGATGCCGCCGCGCCGCCCAGCAATGTCATCGCCGCCAATTTCGCCCGCGCGCCCAAGCCGGCCGAGGCCGCCGCGCCCGAAACCATCTCCCTGCCCCTCTTCGGCAAAATCGCCGCCGGCGTGCCGATCGAGGCGATGCGCGATGTCGGCACCAATGTCGATGTGGCGGCCTCCATGCTCGGCATGGGCGAGCATTACGCGCTCGAGGTGTCAGGCGATTCGATGCAGGATGCCGGCATTCTCGATGGTGACACCGTGGTCATCCGCAGGGGCGAAACGGCCGAGAATGGCGCCATTGTCGTGGCCCTGGTCGATGAGAATGAGGTGACGCTGAAGCGGCTGTGGAAGCGCGGCGCCACCGTGGCGCTGGAACCCGCCAACAAGGCCTATGAAACCCGCATCTTCGGCCCTGACCGGGTGCAGGTGCAGGGCAAGCTTGTGGGGCTGCTGCGGAAATACCATTGATGCGCGGCCTTATCCTGGCGGCGCTGCTGCTGGCGCTGCCAGCCCGGGCGCAGGCGCCCCATACCCTGGCGCCCCATTCCCCGGCGCAGGCGCCCTATTCCGGGGCGCAATGGGGCCGGCTTGCCACCCCCACCCCGGGCGCCACGCGCATCATTGGCGGCACCGGGCTGGGCTGCATTGCCGGGGCCGCGCAATTGCCAGCCGAGGGTGCAGGCTTTGAGGCTGTGCGCCGCTATCGCAACCGCCATTGGGGCTCGCCCCATCTCGTCGGCTTTCTCACCGATCTGGCCGGACAGGCGCGCGCCGCCGGTTTTCCGCCGCTGCTGATCGGCGATATGTCGCAGCCCCGCGGCGGACCGATGTCCTCCGGCCATGCCAGCCATCAAAACGGGCTCGATGCCGATATCTGGCTCGATCTGCGCGGCCTGCCCGCCGGCAGCCGCGCCTGGGCCGAGGGCGAAAGCCCGCCGGTTCTGGTGCTGCCCGATGAAACCGAGGTGGACCCCAACCGCTTCACCCCCAACCATGCAAGGCTGATCCGCCTCGCCGTCAGCCAGCCCGGGGTGGATCGCATCCTGGTCAATCACGGCATCAAGCGCAGCCTGTGCCGGATGCATCGCGGCGAGGCCTGGCTCCGCCGCGTGCGGCCCTGGCGCGGGCATGACAGCCATATGCATGTGCGGCTGCGCTGCCCCGCCGGGCAGGCCGATTGCCAGGACATCGCTCCACCACCCCCGGGCGATGGCTGCGATGCCAGCCTCGACTGGTGGCTGAGCGATGAGGCCCGCAACCCGCCGCGCCGCCCGCAGCCGCCAACCCCCATCATGCCGGCGGCCTGCGGGCCGGTCTTCTCAGCGCGGTAGAATCGCCTCCAGGCTGGTGCGCACCACCGCGGCGAAAGGCCCGGGCGCTGCCAGCCCCGCCTCCAGCGCCGGGAAATCGGCCCGGCTTTCCACCTTCAGCACCGGCATGCCAAAGGCTTGGCACCACAGCGCCATGTCAGGATTGACCAGATCCGTGCCGCTCACCGCGCCGGGATGGGCGCGCTCCTGATGAATGCGGATGGAGCCATAGCTGCCATTGTCGCTGAGCAGCAGCTTGATGGCCGCCCCGCGCGCCTGCGCCACGGCCAATTCCTGCCCCGTCATCAGCGCGCCGCCATCGCCCATCGCGCAGATCACCTGCCGGCCGGGAAAGCGCAGCGCCGCCGCCACCGCCGCCGGCATGCCGCAGCCCATGGCACCCGATTGGCTCGGCATCAGCCATTGCCCCGGCTTCCAGGCCACCTTGCGGTAAAACGGCGCGGCAAAGGTCCCGGCATCAAGGGTAACAATGGCATCAGCCGCTGCAACCCTCCCCACCAGCGCCGCAATCTCAGAAAATGCCAGCCCATCGGGCCAATCCCGCTGTTCCAGCCGGCAATCGGCCACATGGATCGCCCGCAGCCGCGCATTCCAGCCTGCGCGCCCGGCAGGCGGCGGCCCGGGCGGCGCCGGCATGGCGGACAGCAGCGCATCGGCATCGGCATCCAGCGCCAGATCAGCCGGAAAATCCCAATTCAACCGGCCAACATCGCGGCAGACATGCGCCAGCCGCTGGCCCGGCACCGGCCAGGAGTAACCCTGCGTCGTGATGTCATGCAGCCGCGTGCCCAACGCCAGCACCAGATCAGCCTCAGCAAAGGCTTGCCGCTGCGCATCCGGGTTTCGCAGCCCCATATCGCCAACATAAAGCGGGTGATCATTGGGAAACAGCGATTGCCGACGGAAACTAACCGCCACGGGCACATCCCAAGCCTCGGCAAAGCGGCGCAGCGCCGCCTGCCGCGCGCCGGTGTGGTCCTCAAGCCCATGGCCCACCAGCAAAATCGGCCGCTCGGCACGGGCCAGCATGGCCGCCACCGGCGCCGGGTCGGCCGGCACCGCGGGCGGCGCCGTATAGGGCAGCACCGCAGCATCACACGGCATCGCCAGAATATCCTCGGGCAGGCTGAGCACCACCGGGCCGGGCACGCCCTGCGTCGCCATCGCCCAGGCGCGGGCAATCAGCGCCGGCACCTGATCGGGGGTGCGCGCCTCGCCCACCCATTTCGCCACATCGCCAAACATCCGGGCGTAGTCGATTTCCTGAAAGGAGCGCCGCCGCAAATCGCGCGCCTCCACCTGGCCGATCAGCAAAATGAGCGGCACGCAATCCTGCTCGGCCGCATGCAGCGCGATGGCGGCATTCGAGGCCCCCGGCCCGCGCGAGACCAGCACCACACCAGGGCGCCCCGTCAGCTTGGCGTCAGCCATTGCTGCGAATCCCGCACCACCCTCATGCCGCGCCACCACCAGATCAATGCCCGAGCCCTGGTCGGGATGCAGCGCGTGCAACAGGGCGATGTAGCTCTCGCCAGGGACGCACCAGGCCCGGTCCACCCCCCTTTCGGACAGGAATTGCACAAGGCGGGCAGCGGCGGTGGTTTGGGTCATGCAGTGACAATCTGTCCCAGCGCGGCGCATGCGAAAAGCCCCGGGGGGAGGCGCAGTCTGGCGGAATGTTGGCCGGCGGTGTATCAGCCGTGTTGAGTTTGAGAATGCTTCGCAACAAAACCATACTTCGCAACCAAAGAACCCTCCGCACCCGATGTCCGCCCTCCCGCTGCCCCGCCTGCCGGCGCTGAGCCTCGCCGGCCTGGCGCTGGCCGCCCTGGTCTCACTGCCGCTGCTGGCGGTCCTGCTGGCGGCGGCGGTGCCGGCGGGCGCGGTCTGGGCCCATATCGCCGCCACCACCCTACCCGAAATGCTGGCCAATTCAGCCATGCTGGCAGCTTTGGTGGCCGCCATGGCCGGCAGCGCCGGCGCGCTGACCGCCTGGCTGGTCACCGCCTGCCGCTTCCCCGGCCATCGTGTGCTGGAGGTGGCACTGCTGCTGCCACTCGCCATGCCGGCCTATGTCTCGGCCTATGCCTATACTTGGCTGCTCGATGCGGCCGGCCCGGTGCAAAGCGCCATCCGCGCCGCCACCGGCCTCACCTGGCGGGAGATGGCCTGGTTCCCGGATATCCGCTCGCTGCCCGGCGCGGCGCTGGTGCTGGCGATGGTGCTCTACCCTTATGTCTATCTGCTCTGCCGCAATGCCTTTCTCGGCCAATCCACCTGTTTGGTGGAGGTCTCGCGCACCCTGGGACATTCGCTGGGGCAAACCTTCCTGCGGGTGGCGCTGCCCCTGGCCCGGCCAGCCCTGGCGGCGGGTCTCGGGCTGGCCCTGATGGAAGTGCTGGCCGATTTCGGCACGGTGCAGCATTTTGGCGTGCGCACCCTGACAACGGGCATATACGAAACCTGGTTCGGCCTGGGGGATCGCGCCGCCGCCAGCCAATTGGCGGCGGCGCTGCTGGGCTGCGTGGCCATGCTGCTGCTGCTCGAGCGTCTGGCCCGCGGCGGGCGCCGCTTTCACCCCACCACCACCCGCCATCCGCCCTTCCGGCCAGTGGCCCTCAAGGGGGTATTGGGCCTGGCCGCCATGCTGTGCTGTCTGGCGCCGGTCGTGCTGGGCTTTTTGCTCCCTGCCGGCACGCTGTTGCGGCTGATGCTGGAAGCGGGAGACCCGCTGGCGCTGCGCGGCCTCATGCCTTTCGCCACCAATTCGCTGCTGCTCTCGGGGCTGACGGCGCTGCTCGCCGTGGCACTCGCCGCCGTGCTGGCCTGGGGTGCCAGGCTCTATGCCGGTGCCGCGCCGCGCTGGGCGCTGCGCATCGCAGGCCTCGGCTATGCCCTGCCGGGCAGCGTGATCGCAGTGGGCACGCTCATGCCCTTCGGCCTGTTTGACAATGCCCTGGATGGCTGGGCGCGTACGCATTTGGGCCTATCGGTCGGGCTGGTGCTGTCGGGCAGTGTAGCGGCGCTGATCTTCGCCTATCTGGTGCGCTTCATGGCGGTGGCGCTCGGCTCGCTGGAGAGCGGGCTGGCGCGACTCAAACCCTCAATGCGCGACGCCGCGCGCTCGCTCGGCGCCAGTGGTGGGCGGGCGATTTGGCGGGTTGAGGTGCCGTTGGCGCGCGGCGCCATGCTCTCGGCCGCCATCCTCGTCTTTGTCGACACGATGAAAGAATTGCCGGCCACGCTGATCATCCGGCCGTTCAATTTTGATACGCTCGCGGTGCGGGTTTACACCCTCGCCTCGGATGAGCGCCTGGCCGAGGCCTCCACCGGCGCGCTGCTGATCGTCCTTGTCGGGCTGCTGCCATTATGGGTTCTCACCCGCGCGATGCGGCGCGATCAAGCCTAAGCATTCCGCGCTTACGATCCATGAGCGCCCTGGCGCCATTGCGCCGGATTTTCATGCCATACCATTCGAAGCCGGAAAAACCACATCACGGCTTGACATATTTGCATCGCAAAGACATATATTCTTTGTGTATTATTTTTTATAACACAATTCGTTTTGGGTGACATAACGGGGTATCGTGATGAAAATTCAACCTCTGACGCTGGCCGATAAGGACACTATCGTCACCATGGCGCGGGCCCTGGCCGGCCGCGCCTTGAGCGCTGAAGACGCCCAGGCTGCACAGGCCACCGCCCAAGCCGGCGATCAAATCGCCCAGTTCGACCGCCGGCTTGAGGCGATGAACCGCGATATGAACGCCCGCCTGGCGGCAATGTCCCATTCCATCGAGATCATGCAGCGCAAGCTCGCCGGCCTCGCTGGCGATTTTCAGGGCGTGCGGGTCTCCCTGGTCGAGATCGAAACACGGTTGGAGCAGGAACACGACAATGTTGTGGCATCGGTCGACACCATGGTGCAGCGCCTGATGACGGAACTCTCCGGCCCGCTCGACCATATCTCGCTCGTCGCCAATGACACGGCCATGGTGCAGAAGGAACTCAGCCTGCTCGCCCGGCAGTTGACCGCGACCACCGCCCCGCGCCCCGATTGCCCAGTGGCCGCGCCGGGTGGCGGCGGCAGTGTCTAAGGTCATTCAGTACCACCCATCGATCCTCGACGCCGATGCCATCGGCTACTCCATCGCCAGCCTGCATGCCGTGCTGCGCGAGGCCGGAATCGACAGCGAGTTATACTGCGCCGATGAGAATGCCCGGCCCTTCACCGAGCTCAAGCCGGTGAGCGCTCTGCTGAACCTGACCGCGCAGGATCAGCCCCCCGATACCCTCATCATTCATTATTCATTCTACGATGACACTGCGCTCCGCCTGGCCCAGCTGCCTGGCCGCAAAATCATTGTCTACCACAACATCACCCCCGGCCACTTCTTCGAGCGCCAGGGCATGGAGCATATGGCCTGGCTCAGCCATGCCTGCCATGGCGCCCGCGCCCAGCTCGCCCAAATGCACCAGATGTTCGACCTCTCCATCGGCGTTTCCGATTACAACGCTCTGGAGTTGCGCCAGCTCGGCTTTAGCAACGTCACCACCATCCCGGTCTTTGTGAACACCGCGTTTTTCAGCGCCGACATGCTGGACATGGCGACCTTCAACGCCGTCCGCGGCAAGGCCGCCACCAATATCGCCTTTGTCGGCCGCTTCGTGCCCCATAAGGCGATCGAAGACGTGATCGGCGTGCTGGCGCAGTACAAGCGCATGTTCGGCGCCCACATCAACCTCCACCTCATCGGCAAAATCTGGGACCAGCCCTATTACAGCAGCCTGCTGGCCCATGCGGCGCAGCATGGCGTGCTGGACCTCATCCGCACCCATATCGCGCTCGAACCCATCAAGCTGAAAACTGTCTTCGCCGCAGCCGATGCCTTTGTCTCGATGTCGCAGCATGAGGGCTTCATGGTGCCAGTGATTGAGGCCTTCGCCGCCGGCTGCCCGGTGATCGCGCGCAATGCCGGCGCTGTGGGTGACACCATGGGCGATGCCGGCTTCCTGCTGCCCGATGCCGATACCCAAACCGCCGCCGCGCTGGTGCGCATGCTCAGCCTCGATAGCGGGCTGCGGGAGCGTGTGATCGCCGGCCAGCGCCGCCGCGCCTTCCATTTCCGCACCGAGAACACCGCCAGGCTCTGGCTGAAGACCCTCCATGCCGCCCACACCGCGCATTGACCCTGAACACGAGCCACATGGGAGAGCCCATCCGTGAAAATCGCATTTGATGGCGGGGCCTTCCAGCAGGATATTGCCGGCGGCATCTTCTCGGTCTCGGTCGGCCTGCTGAACGCGGCGGCGGCGCTGGATCCGCAATTCTCCTGCGTGCTGGTGGCCGATTCCAGGCTTGGCCCGCTGCGCGAAGCATTGCTGGCGCAGCTGAATGTCCGCCCGGAGATCATCTATGCCGAAGTGACGCCAGCCTTCGACCCACCACTGCGCGGCATCACCACCGAGGATCCGCGCATCCGCTTCGAGATCGATGGCAGGCTCTTCACCCCCCGGGCCGAGGGCCTGGCCTTCACCTATACCGGCCCGCGGCCGCGGGAGAGCTTCCATCTCCGCAGCCGCGCCGCCCGCCCCAGCGACACCAGGGGCGGCGGTGACAACCGCATGCTGGGGGTTGCCCTGCGCGCAATCACGCTGCGCGACGACAACAAAACCCGGCTGATTTCGGTGCGCGACCCAGCACTCGGCGAAGGCTTCGAGGTGCCCGAGCCCGGCTATCGCTGGACCAATGGCCGCGCCCGCATCCCCCTCCAACTGCTGGCCAGCGAAGCCGACGAGGTGACCATCAGCGTCGAAATCGCCGGCGCCATGACCTATCAGGTGCTGCAGGGCAGGTTCGATGACCGCTACAATGCGGTGATCGACAGCCTGCGCGCGAGCGAGCGCAGCCTGCGCATCGCAGCCCTGGAAGACAGCCTGCTGGAAATGGGCGTGACGACCTATTTCGCCAATCATTTCATGCCGGTGCCGATGGAGCGCCTGCGCATCATCAGCTTCCTGCACGACATGATCCCGGTGCTGCATAAGGATTTCTTCATAGCCGATGCGCGGGCGAATTTCGCCCGGAACATCGCCATCTTCCATCGCTCGGCGCATATTTTCGCCAATTCCGCCTCAAGCCGGGCCGATCTGATCCGCCTGGAAAACCTCGCCCCGGAGAGGGTGAGCCATATCGGCATCGACATCGCCCCCGAATACCAGCGCCAACCTGCGGCGAGGGTGGCCGAGGTGCAGCAGAAATTGGGCCTCGCCACCCGCCCCTATATCCTTTGCGTCGGCACACTGGAGCCGCGGAAGAACCATCTCGGCCTTCTGGTCGCCTTCGACATCGCCTTCCGCGAGCGTGGCTTCCCCTATGATCTGGTCGTGGTCGGCAAGCCAGGCTGGGGCTTTGATGGCTTCACCCGCGGCGTGGCTGAGCGCGGCATGGGCGATATCGTCCATCTCCTGAGCAATGTCTCGAATGCGGAATTGGCCGCGCTGTATTCCGGCGCGTTTTTCTCAGCCTATCCCAGCCTCTATGAGGGCTTCGGCCTGCCGGTGCTGGAGGCGATGGCCTGCGGCTGCCCGGTGCTCACCTCCAACATCGCCTCCATGCCCGAGATCACCGGCGATGCCGCCATGTTGGTCAATCCGCATGATCACGGCGCCATCGCCGCCGGCCTTGTCACCATGGCCGAGGATGACGGCATGCGCGCCATGCTGGTGGAACGCGGCCATCGCCGGCGCCGCGCCTATAGCTGGGCACGCAGCGCGCGCATGATGCTCGATACCCTCGCCAAACTTGATGGCGACCTGGCCGCATGAAAATCACGGTCCTCTCCACCTTCGATATCTGGCCCGCCATCGATGGTGGCCAAACCCGCTATTGCTCGCTCTGGCCCAAATTCTCTGAGCGCAACGCCATCACCATCCTGCCCTATGAGTTCCGCAACACCGCGCATGAGCGGCGTTACCGCCTCGCCCCCCATATCGAGGTCTGGCTGCCCAGGGCTTCCGAGGCCGATGCAAGGCATTTCCACCACATGATGGATGTCTCCGGGCTGTGGATGCAGGATGTACTCTGCATCGCCGATTACACCCTCTCGCCCGCGTATCTGTGGGCGCTGCGCAGCCAACTGACCGATTGCGATGTGCTTGTGGCCTCACACCCCTATTTGGCCGCCATGGCCTTTGCCTGGGCACCGGCCCGGGTTTTGACGGTCTATGAAGCGCATAATGTGGAATACGACATTAAGGCCCAGTATTTGGGCACCGGCCGCGCCTCCAGGGATATCACCGGGCCCTATCTCCGCCAGGTCGAGCAGGCCGAAAGACTGGCCGTGCAGCGGGCGAACCACGTGACCACCGTCAGCGAAGCCGATCGCCAAAGGCTGGCAACCCTCTATGACGTGCCCGCCAGCAAGATCAGCCTGGTGCCCAATGGGGTGAACGCTGCGCCGGCCCCCAGCCTGCCGCCCACCGCCCGGCAGCAATTGCGCGCCGAAATGGGCCTGGCTGGGACCATGGTCGGCATCATCGTCGCCAGCAGCCATAGGCCCAATGTCGAAGCCTATCGCCGCACCCGGCTGATGCTGCAGGCAGCCGGCTTCACCGGCACCATCCTGCTCGTCGGCGCCATCGCCACGGCGCTGCAACCCGATTGGCCCAATGTCGGATTCGAGGAGCGGGTCTTTGGCTTCGTCAGCGAAGCCCTGAAGGTGACCCTGCTGGAATGCGCCGATTTCGCGCCGCATTTCGTCTTTGATGGTGCCGGCACCAATCTCAAGCTGTTCGATTATATGGGCCATGGCGTCGCCATCATCGCCAATGGCTTCGGCGTCCGCGGCACCGGGGGTGATGATTGGTACTGGCCGGCCGAGGATGCCGCGGGCCTCAACCGCGCCCTGGCCGATATCGCCGCCCATCCGGCGCAGGCCAGCGCGCGGG
>Ga0214921_10000496_pt1 | contig 73362 bp, 76 predicted proteins | sample LL1505_MetaG_FD_177992 | JGI IMG/M metagenome (GOLD analysis project Ga0214921, IMG submission 177992) | Freshwater microbial communities from Lake Lanier, Atlanta, Georgia, United States - LL-1505 | ecosystem: Environmental > Aquatic > Freshwater > Lake | place: USA: Georgia | collected... | reverse complement strand
GCGACCGACCCGAAGGCCGCGGCCCTAGGTGCCTTGGCCTCCTCGTCACCACTAGGTGCCCTTGCAGCCCAGGCAGCGAGCGACCCGAAGGCGGCAGCCCTAGGTGCCTTGGCCTCCTCGTCACCACTAGGTGCCATTGCAGCCCAGGCAGCGACCGACCCGAAGGCGGCAGCCCTAGGTGCCTTGGCCTCCTCGTCGCCACTAGGTGCCCTTGCAGCCCAGGCAGCGACCGACCCGAAGGCGGCAGCCCTAGGTGCCTTGGCCTCCTCGTCGCCAGCCGCGGCTAGTGCCTTAAAAGTAGCAAGTAACCCTACTGCAGCTCTAGCAGCGCATATAGGGACAAAAGTCTAACGCGTTCTTCAAGCCCCCCAAAATTCAGCAACCATAACAATGGAGGAGGCTATAGCCAATGGCGACCTCGAGTCTGTTCGTTTCCTTTTGGACGCGGGCCATAATCCCAATCCACCCGTCACCACCCCGTATCTCTTCCTGACTGAGGACCATGCAATGATCAGTCTCCTTCTCTCTTACGGGGCCGATCCGAAGATACCGGACGAGAACGGGTTTCTACTTTCGGACTACACCGACGATCCCGCTATTATAGAGCTATTGACTACAGAGAAAAACATCATACTAGCAAAGCCCTCTAAATTTACAAAATACAGAGGGACTCTAAGATCAACATCGGCACGTGCAAAGACCAGGCGCAGGGCTAGACCACAAGCCCAGGCACAGGGCTAGACCACAAGCCCAGCCAGCTGAGAGATCATCGTAAAATACTCGTCACTGAATCCATAATGACAGCCATTGGGGTCCTTATCCTCAGGGACGCGTCGACTAGTGAAGTTCCTACCGTGTAGGAAACTCACAATCACTCCATCAGGTGGAATCTCAGCTGTCGTATCCTCACGTCCCTTCAGAAATTCCTCTCCCTCAGCTACACTGACGTCAGGAAAGCGACGCTCTGTCCAGAACGAACGTTTGAAGCAGAGGGTAGCCTCACTGACACGTTCGCAGGGGGCCAATGTGAGGGGCGGTACATTCATTGCTGATATATACCGTGTAATATCGTACATTGGCAGAGTGGAAGCATAGACGCAGTCTCCACCCGAAGCAAGAAGCCAACTCCATCGCATTGCAAGCGATACCGATGGATAGTGGTCATCATCGTCCATAAAGGCAAAGACCGACACGTCTGGTCTAGTCGCCGCCGCCGCAACACAGCCGCGGTTTCGCTTCTCACCAATAGAGACTTTTTTGGGTAGTGAAACGTACCTAATCTGCAGATCATGTAGTCCCGCAACAGCACGTTCCACCTGGGCATCAACGCGAGAGTCACCGTCGTCGACGATCACCCAGACTAGCTTGTCACGCGGCCATGAACTAGTCTCAATATTGCGTACAGCATGGCTGAACCACTGTGGTCTATTGTGAACCAATGTGATCACGCCCATAACGGGATAGTCTGTAGGCGGGCCCCTGGGCACGTAGAGAGTTCCAACACCCGCGGTGCTAACGGCACCAGACCACGCCACACCGATGTTTTTGCGAAAACTCTTTGTGAGTCTCATCAGTGTCTCCTTAGTTACGCTGGGTACACGCCCTCTGGAAACTAGCAAGGAGTTCATAGCCACTACAACCGCATCATCGGTAAAAGTCCGACGCGGATCTAACAGTTCCGTGGGTTCGTCACATGGGCTAGTCTTGATGGATCCGGCATCACCCAGTAGCCCAGACCAGAGCTCTTCATAGACGGGAAGGTCGGTCCGTAGAATTAACGCATTGTGATACAGTGCCTCCAACATTGTATACCCCAGTCCCTCTGCTTCGGATGCCACTACATGATATCGCGAGCTAGCCATCAGGGCGTTTTTAGCTGATTCAGTAAGGTATTCACGTCGCCATTCGACATTAGGAGCCATTTCGATAGGGGCCTCTGTAGCAGAGAGGAGAGTCAGTGGTGGCCACTCAGCCTTCCAGACCCTTACAATTCGTTTCGCTGCAGCCAGCTTGTGTTTAGAGCCGCCCACCACGTAGAGTGCTCTATCCTTTTTAATCTCCCGATTGTCGCTCATACCCAGGTTGGGCCAGCCAATATATGTACCCTTGATGCCGATGGCAGCAAAACACCGCTCACAGTGCCGTGTGCGGAACCAGAATTTAGCTCCAGCTGCCCGCACCCAGGACCAGGCTGCTGTATACCACCATTCCGCATTCGGTATAACGATATTGACCCGTGCCCATGCAAACGCGACCCTGCACGGAACCTCGAGATAGATATGAATATCAGCCACCGTCGGCTTATCACGGCCGACAAAAGCGTGCGGGTCCCTGTGGCTGACCAGAGCAGACGGGTCCAGATCACGTATCACACGGTCCAGGGTCTTTGCATCGTGCCCTAGACCGTATTGTTGATTGCCTGCACCCCATGAGAAGATCACTACACGCATATTAAGACTTTATATAGTACTAGTATTTAGGTGATGGAGACACGCGACCTTGGATTCATCAAGTGGACCGACACGTACGGTGCCCTGGAACACAATGGTCCTGCTCTGACGGCGGCAATAGAGGAAGAGAATAATCGTCTCGAGGCCTATGTCAAAACACTGGACAAAACCCACGTCAAGGCCTGGCAGGAGCTCTTTGCCAATGAGCCAAAAACCCATCCCGCTTACTATAATTATAGATGGCAGACGAACACGATCTATGTGAACGAATACAATCGTTATATGCCTAACTATACTATCAAACCACCCGAGGGCAAGACCCTAAATCTGGAAGGGGCCCTTGCCTTGGGTACTACAGAGCGACTTCTCTGGTCTGTAGAGGACAGGTCCGAGGGACGTGAGGAGCTATCATTGACACTCTATAATTCAAAACTCGACTCAATTCTCACAATCAAGGACGTAGGTGATTCGACAGGTCACCGAGGCGAGACCATCTACTATCTGGGTGCAGAGGAGCGACTCTGGTTTAATAGCCTGAATCTGATCCGAAATAGGCAATCGTTCTGTATCTATAAGGAGGAGATACCCAAGTACAGTCTCTCCATAGTACAACCTAAATACCAACAGGATCTCTTTCTCCTTCGCAAGTCTGCACTCTACCAGGATCTAGCTCTAGTAACCCCTCAAAATAGACTGGTGTGGTTGAGCCGCGGCTACGGTCGCAAGATCCCCATTACACGCGACATAATAGCGTACAACACGTACCTGGAGATAGAGAAAACGCGTGTCGATTATCCACCCCATCACTATATTTTAGAGGGCTACCGAAAAGGCACCGATCTTTACTGTACGTTCTCCACTGCTGCGAAGCAGGCCCTCTATTGCTACAGTATGAAAACGAACCGCTGGTCGGCCATAGTACCAGCAGTTGTAGGGGAGATCTCGATCATAGAGAGTATAGATGGGTTCCTGATCGGCTACCCTAACAAGCCCGACATAGTGATAAGCGAATCAAAGGATCTGCTCTTCAGAGGTGAAGGTCCGCGGTACGCCATAGAGTCTGGCAGTGAACCCGTCCCGTGGTTTCTTGTCCATCCAGGCCGAAAGCCACGTGGGCTTGTTGTGGTCGGCTACGGTTCGTACGGAATGCACACAAAGAAGTCACAAGTCCGCCTCTGGCAGCCCTGGTTGGTGCGCGGTTATGCAATTGCCACACTCTGTGTTCGCGGCGGCGGCGAAGTCGGTGACGACTGGTGGGAGGGCGGTCGCACCCCTTACAATCTTCGTAATCGCGTGACCGACTTTGTTGAAGGGACACTGGCCCTTCAGAAACGATTCAGTTTTGATAAGTCAAACACGATCATCTACGGGCGTTCAGCGGGCGGCTTCCTAGTCACAGCAGCGGCCTACTATTTGATGGAGAAGATCGCAGCAGTCTATGCAGCAAAACCCTACACAGATCTACTGAGGACCACCGCTAATGGGCATGCGGGTCAGACCCTTCAGGAATCAGACGAGTTCGGCTATGTCGAGCACGATCCTGTGGGATTCAAGTACAACTTCGAGATCTCTCCATACGAGAACGCTCCATTGAAACCCAAAGTCAATCCAGCCGTCTTACTAACAACGGGTACCAATGATGCGGAGGTCCCACATTTTCAGCCCGTCCGCTACGCCAAACGACTAAACGATCTGGGATGGAAAAACGTCTTATGCCGTGTAGCAGAAGACGAGGGGCATTTCACTAAACTGAAGGGTGAATCGGGTGAAGCCCTTGACGCCGCCATCTTAGACTCATTCTTAGACGACAACGCCCGAAAGCTGACCCCGAGCAACCAGTTCTCTGACACACGTCACTAGACACGAGACATCGTTTGCGGCATCGTGTAGATCTGCTCCACTCACGTCATATGCAGACCCGAAGATGCACTTATAGAGCTCTTCGAGTTTTGGAAACTTCATGCCACGACCGTCACTAAACGGTATACGGCAGAACTCCTTCGTAGCCACCATAGTACAGAGATCGGGTTTAGACCAGATGGTATTGGGTCGCACTCCGATCCCGGCTTCGTAGAGTCTCTGTGCCTCCGCTAGTACCACCGTCTTATCGAACGCCAGGTTGTGGCAGACGATCTTATCTGTACCTCGAATACTTGTTGCCAGATCTGCCAGAACCTCCGACGGTGCCCTACCGGTACGGGCAACAAGACTCTCCGGAATTCGGTGGACACGCTCTGCATCAGCGTTCCACGGTGCACCCGTCTTTACTAAATAATCGTGTCTCTCAACGACCGTCCAGTAATCGGTCTCAACGACCTGCCAGGAGAGCTGGATCAACCGAGGCCAGGATTCGGTTGCGGTAAAAGGTGCATAGCGATTTGTGGGGAGACCGTTTGTCTCGGAATCAAGGAAGAGCAGCCGCATTTTATCCGACGTTTAAAAGAACGTCCCGACGACTCAATTTTTTCTCATTAACTGATATAAGACAAATGGACTTCCTTGGCCTTGGTAATTCTAAGACTGCGAACGTAACGCCTTCGCCCGCCGCCATCAACTCTGCTGGCCAGAGCCTCAAGAATGCGGTCAAGTCAGCGAAGACTGTTGCTGAGGCCCTTAACGCGGTCAGTGCGCAGCTCGCGTCTGCGTCGGCGGAGCTCAAGAAGAACGCCCCCGCCCTCACCAACGCTGCGGTCGAGGTGGTGAAGAACAACGCCCCGGCTGTCGCCCAGGCCGCTGCTCCTATGATCGGCGGCTTCCGTGCTGCCGCCCTTATGGCGATGCCCAGCTCTGTCATTGCCGGTGGTGCTCGCCGTGCCATCAACGAGGCCGCGAACCAGATCAACAACCTCTCCAAGGCCGCCAAGAACGCGTCTAACGCGGTCAACAACGGCGTGAAGTCGGTCGGCAAGGGTGCCAACTACGTTGCCAACAACGCCAAGAAGGTGAACAACAAGACCCTCAACGCCATCAACAACGCGGTCAACTCGGTCAACGCGCCTCTCAACAACGCCGCCCGCAACATAAACGCGGTCGTCGGCAAGAACGTGGTCAAGAACGTGACCCTCAAGGCCAACCTCAACAACAACCACACGAACGCCCTTGCCAACGCGGCGAACAACGTGGCGAAGGAGGCGAACAACAGCAACAACTCGTACAACTACAAGATGGGCGGTGGGCGCCGCCGTCGCCGCCGCACTCACCGCGGTGGGTCCACCTACAACAAGACGAAGAAGGGTGGGTTCTTCAGCCTCTTCTAAGCAGTTGATCTGCAACAGTGATTTTTGTACTATCGCCAAGTACCGACGTTAGTATAAAAATTACGCTACGATTCAGTCGGTACCGAGCCACTTGCCAGGAACCGCTGCACCGCCGGAGCAGGGAGCAAATGACATCCGGTGCAGTGGTGTAGGGCCAAACTCCTTCAGACCCGCCATGTGTTTTGCCGCTCCGTACCCCTTGTTTCCACGTAGGCTGTAACGAACATCCCATTCAGGATGCTCATCACAGACTGACTGAACCCAGTTATCACGTTCCACCTTGGCCAGAATGGCGGCCCCAGCAATTGCCAGGTATTTTGCGTCACCCCCAATAACCTTATGGACCTCTACATCGTCGTGACCGGACCACGGCTTCCAACAGTCGCCGTCGACTAGTACGCGTTGCACAGGGACGACGAGAGATTCCAGAGCCTTGTGCATTGTCATCAGATCCGCCTGAAGGACATTATATTGGTCAATGGTCTCGTTAGAACACCAGACAACGCTATAGTCGATAGCACACTCCTTCACATAGTCGTACAAGATCCCCCGTTTCCGCTCCGTGAGCTTCTTTGAGTCCTTGATTTCACTTAGCCCTGCCCCGTTATCGAAGAAACAGTCAAGTTCGTTTGGTAGTACCACTGCACCAACATACATTCGCCCGAAGAGTGCACCACGTCCCGTCTCGTCGATCCCCACCTCCACTAGATCATCATCCTTGAATCGCAGGTCGTATGGCATTCTATTATGAGGAAAAATAGCTACCAGGTCGCTCAATTTTACGACCAAGTGCCGCTCAGTCAGAATCCTCACCCGACGACTCGAACAGCGTGTCGTCAGAGACAATGTGGTCGATGCCAATCTGCTTTGCCATACGAACGTATTTGCGATTGGGCTTATCGCTGAGAAGGATCATGAGAAGCATAGCTAGGCGAGAGTTTCGCTCCGTGTTGGCAGCACCAGGGCGCCGCTGACAACAGAAGCCGCCGATAAGGGTTGCTACCAGAACAGCAGCTGCACCGGTAATGTGAGGGAGAAAGGGGCGAATCTCTTGCATATTGATCTCCATTTTGACTAGTCTTACTGATCGCCGCCGCTTTCAATTTTAGATAAAACCACGTTAGACAACAGGAGACCATGAATCCCGGTACAACCATACTCATTCTGTTAGGGATTATTGGATTACTGTTATACGCGTCAAAGGCGTTTGCGGTACGTAGTACAGAGGGTTTCACACCCGTAGACGAATCGCAAATATCAAATGTGGGGCGAACAGCTCTAGAGAATTTAACGCAAGGGCCCAACGGAATGAGCGCCATATTTAGTGCTTTTAGTACCCCGGACATCAACACCCCGCCACCTGTTGCAGGGTTACCTGGTTCCCTAGAAAGTGGTCCGTCTGTGGATACCTTTGCTGCAAACGCAATGCCCTCTGTGGCAACAGCACCACTAACAATGCCGAGCGTCCCTGCAACAGCCCTCCCTATAAATGCCCCACCATCGGTTCTTGGAGTACTGCCCCCGCCACCGCTGCCTACAACGTCTGATCTACAGGGGTCAGGTGTTCTAACAGCACCACCGCCATCGGCCAGTATAGCACCAGCAACAGCACCGCTACCACTCTCTGTGGCACCGCTGGCGGGACCAACCCTATCGGACCTACAGGGCATTGCAGTGGCGACAGCTCCACCACCAGCAGCCCTTCCACAGTCGCTGTTGCCCGATGTGGCTGCTACGGCCTCTCTGGCACCACCTGTTGTAGATCCGCCCATTCCTGCACAGTGTCCACCCCCCGTAACCTGCCCACCACTGCCTGACATGAGCATGTACGTGCGCAAGGACCAGATCCCTTGTTGGGGATGTAATCTCAAGTAAGCACAGGGAGAGATGAGGTACGAATACCTTCTGATTCTTATCGCTCTGTTGGGTTTGGGTCTACTGGTAGCTCTTAAGTTATCGATGAATAAGGAGGGCTTCACGGATCTATCGCCTATCGTTGCACCACTGCCTCTACCTGCGCAGCCGGCTATGCCACCCGGTATAGTGCCGGCTATGGACTATTTTAATAGTATCGGAACACCCACCGCTAGTATGGCTCAATTACCGATACCAACAGGAGGTTCATCTATACCAAATGCACTGCCAGGTAGTACAACCGCCAATAGTAGTATCGCATTGGCGGGATTCAAGGATCTGAGCGACCTGTTAGAAGTTATGTCGACTTTTAATATCCTCTATGAGAACAATCTCTCTACAGTCGGTTCTAATGTGGAGTACAGCCTGCTCTATGCTACAGCATTAGCCAATATGTCAAAGATAAAGACCCAGATTGATACTCAGACGGTGGTAGATACATTTGATTATATCACCAGTCAGCGAGCAAAATACAGTACAGCTATCACTGCTATACGTAACATCCCGTCAAATTCGAATGCCAATAACTCACCACCAAATCCAGCAACAAGCCTCTCGTCTGGTCGTACAGTCACTACCACAGATATCCAGTATGCTATTTCGCGAGCCCAGCATGAGCAGAGACGTATAGACAGTCTCCGTTCCTCTGCACCCGATCTAGCCGCCCGCTCTCAGATACTAGAGCGGGTCCGTCTGGCACTCACTGATCTTCTTGATAAGATCAACAAGGGTTATCTGACTACAGACAACCTACCATTCACTAAAGCGGAACTGACACAGTTTCTATCGGATGTCTCTAATCCATCATCAACTATAACGCCTATTCCAAAACCCCCTGCGGCCCAGGGGACTTCTGCGGCCCAGGGGACTTCTGCGGCCCAGGGGACTTCTGCACCGAGCACCGGTGGGTTCGACTCGGCAGAGGCACTTCAGCAACTGCAAAGAGCCGCCCAGGATCTCAAGTGGGATCTTCACGTGGGGTACGATCCAGAGGTGACAATTCAACGTCGGATGATGGATCGTCTAAAACAGCTCACCAGTGATATCAGATCGAATGCCGCAAACGGTCCCGAACTCTCCGCAAAGATGCTGGAGCTTAACGTGCTTCAGCAACAGATTACTACGTATAACAGACGCCGCGTGGCCGAAACACCGGATCCGTTGCTAGCCTACCAACCATCTGCAACCACCCCCGTCACAGCACCCACTATGTTGAATGAGACGTTTGTAGATACGCATCTCTCTAATTTTGGTCCAACTGCCTCTAACGACTGGCACCTACGTCCCGGATCCGAGATGACTACTGATGCTATAGTCCATAGAGCAAGTGCGTCTAGTTATACCGATAGTGCATCTGGTCCAGATTATAAACAGCGGGCACAGTTCCTCTGTAAACAGATTCGCGGTGCCGAGCTTGGAGATCCAAAGGAGTTCGGATGTATAGTGGATCCGGAACATGATGTAGGCCCCGATTACTCCTGGCGTGGCAATTACAAGATGGTGTGCAATCGCTTGGGGAACACGTGGGGCGGATGGTACCCCGAGATGTTTGGCTGCCCAAAAAACGAGTTGGCGTCGTCGGATGCTGCCAAATAACCCCCACCGTCATAAATTTCCAACTACTCGTTAGGGATGAGAAACTCCAGTGGATTCTCTTACATAGTATCCGCATCAGTTTTTATTGCGGTTATATCACTGCTATTAGGATATCTTCTCGGCACTAGAGCTGCTACAAAGCACGTAGAGGGGTTCGCCAACAGTGCGTGCAACGTCTGTAATCAACCAAAGCCCAGCTGCAGTTGCAGAGTTCCTCCGCCGCCTGCCTCACCGACTACTATAATTGTGATAGACGACGAGGTAGGTCCTTCGAAGATGAACAAAGCCTTGGGGCCTCAGAGTGTCTCGCCGCCAACAGGGCTCCCGGATAATTGCCCAGCTCGGGCCCCGTGCCCTGTCCCCGACGCAACCAAGTACGTACTGAAATCCACAGTACCGCCTTGCCCGGCTATGCCCGACATGACGCGGTATATGCTGAAGACCGAGTGCCCCGCGTCACCTGATATGTCAAAGTATGTACTGAAATCGTCAGTTCCCAAGTGCCCACCGTGCATCTCGTCGTGCTCCAAGCCGTGCAAGATTGGAGAGTGCCCTCCATGCCCGAGGCCCCGCTGCCCTGTGGCTAACTGCCCTGATCCTAAGCCGTGCCCCGCGTGCCCCGATGTGCAGGTCGCCGCATGCCCCGAGCCACGCGTTCAATGTAAAACACAGTACGAACCGGAGAACAAGGTGCGACCTATGCTGGCCTCGACGGCGGCATTCGGCTTGTAAGAGACGAATCATCTGTTATATACCGCCAAGTCATAAGCACCCCTACGGGTGCTTAATTTTGGGACTGGCTTGGTATAAGACGATAAACAAACCCTGTGGTTTGTTTATCCCTATAACATAGGGAATGCCTAATTCATTAACAGATGTTATAGACCGACTTGACGGTGACGTTGATAAGCTTGATGACCTATTAAAAGCAGAAAGGGGAAAGCTCCACCCAGTAAGGGATAACAAGGGGGTTGGTACCAATGCACCTGGTGGTAACGCACCACCTGTCGCTCACACCAACCGTGGTGCCGGTGCAAACGCCCCTGGTGCAAACGCACCACCTGTGGCTCACAACAACCGTGGTGCCGGTGCAAACGCCCCTGGTGGTAACGCACCACCTGTGGCTCACAACAACCGTGGTGCCGGTGCAAACGCCCCTGGTGCCCTAGCTCCTGGTGGTAACGCACCTGGTGCCCTAGCACCCGGGGGTAACGCACCACCTGTCGCTCACAACAACCGTGGTGCCGGTGCAAACGCCCCTGGTGCCCTAGCCCCTGGGGGTAACGCACCACCTGTCGCTCACAACAACCGTGGTGCCGGTGCAAACGCCCCTGGTGGTAACGCACCTGGTGCCCTAGCCCCTGGCAACAACTATCCTAACGCCAAGTTGAATTTGGGTAATTTCTTGAAACCTAAATATGTCGCTCCGGACTGTATCACAGATAAAAATGCCGCTGCCAAAAGATTTTTAGGTGAGCCGATGGCACTCTATAAGACAAAGGCAGGACAGTTCTGCGTATATAGAGAGGGCAGAAAGCGAAAGTGGTTTGACAAATCAGGTGCGGAGCGTGTACTGCCCAAAAATGCATTGTACGACGAGAATACACACACATACAGCCAGGCAAAAAAACCTAATACCCGTAAAGTGACGAATAATGGAGCGGCTGCTAGAAACGCTGCCAATGCGGCGGCTAGGAATGCGGCCACCAGAAACGCTGCCAATGCGGCGGCTAGGAATGCGGCCACCAGAAACGCTGCCACTAGAAACGCTGCCAATGCGGCGGCTATGAGACGAGTCGCCAACGCTGCTAATGCATCGGCTAGAAATGCGGCGGCTAGGAGTGCGGCCAACGCGGCAGCTGCCACTAGAAACAATCGGTTTCAGCGGAACTTCCCAAACAGCAATACTAGGAAGGCGGGCAGATACAATCGTATCAACAGGGAGCGTCAAGCCTATCAGAGATCAACTCCTCTGAAGGTCTGAATAGGACAACGCCGCGGACAAGCTCTGTAGTAGCCAGCTGTTCGGTCTCTGGTCGTCGCCAATGTATCTCAACCCTCAACGGTTCATATGATGTGAACGGTTCAGCAGTTGATGTGGAACGCTCAGAGTTCAGTAGTGCGACCAAGGCGTTAACACGTTTAAGGGCCGGTGCACCTTTTTTACTCGTTAGAGCTTTCCACTTCCATTCGAACTGAAGAGCTGCCCGTGAATCGGGAAAGCCAGACACTGTGCACAATATCTTCCAACAGTGTCCAGCCGCCACGCCCGCCGACGTGTATTTGGCACCACCCTTGATCTCACAATTGTGTTGGCGTATCCGGTGAGCCATGTCGACAGTAGCGCCAACGTACGAGGCTCCCGAATCGGCACGAACTAGACAGTAACAGGACCACATTAAATAGCTAACAGATTATAAGCCAGCAGAAAATCGCACAGAGAGTTAGGGAATATGGACACTCGATTCTGGGGTCCAAGCGGATGGCGGCTACTGCATCTGACGGTGGCCACACCCCTACACGAGCGGAAGCTGTCGGATCTACACAAGTTCTTTGTGAATCTTCCCTACGTGCTACCGTGCAAGTTCTGCCGGTATTCATTATCAGGGTACTATGAGACACGCCCCGTCCCCACAGAGGGGTTTGAACGCTGGCTCTATGAGATTCACAACGATGTTAACGGTAAGCTCCGATCGCAGAATCTCCTCAAGACACCTAACCCAACCTATGAGGCGATACACAAGCTCTATTCTTCGTGGGCTGACACCCCCTGTGCCTCCACGCAGATGCTGGGCTGGGATTTTCTATTCTCGGTAGCCAACACAACTCCCTCCAGATCCTCGCATTCGTCACCGATGGAGGGTGCTCCGGCCACAATACACACACACAGTGAGAAGAACAAATGGAATACAATGAGCTACAAGGAGCGTCTCCCCTACATACAGACCTGGTGGAACCTTCTTGGTAGAGTTCTGCCGTTCAAACCGTGGCGGCATGCCTGGCAGCGTGGTGAGACCAGTATGGGCCGAGCCCCCGTGAAGAAGGGGAAGAAGGCAGTACTAGCATGGCTCTACAGAATGGAGAAGTACGTCTGCAAGACGATGGCAGAGGAGGCTCCACACAACTCATTCGACGGCCTCTGTAAGGAGATCACCGCATTCTCCTCTGGCTGTGGCAAGAAGACCAGCCCACGTATCAAGACGTGCCGTGCTAAAAAAGACTCGGCACGATCAACACTCCGTCGTAATAGGATGAAGAATTACAGTCAGAGCGGCGGGTTTCTTTAACGGTAACTGATAGCAGGCCATTTGCTCTTCCATACGGCCGCCGCCGCCGCGGACTCGGCCTCCATGCTACTCAGCCCTGTCGCAACTCCCTTTGCATACCGATTGAATAGAGACCACTGTTCCTCAGCAGTCCAACAGGGATCGATATAGAGAAGCACCCGGATGCGTCGTCCGTTTCGTAAGAGCCACATTATGTCTCTCTTACTAAGAACCCGTGCCAATTCATTTTTATCACCGGAATGAGGTTGAACAGCAGTAAAAAATCTGTGATAGAACACAGAAGCAATATGGCCACATCCCTCCCTCTGGATATGGCACTCTACGTAGGTCTTGTACTGATCGCCCTGTGGGTTGGCTATCGCCTCTACCTCTCTTTCGCTATGAACAGCGAAGGGTTTACCAGCGGCGGCACCCACAAGTTTGTCATGTACTACGCCGACTGGTGCGGGCACTGCCAGACTACTAAGCCGACATTCACTCAGTTGGGCTCTAGACAGACCATCGGCGGGAAGACGGTCGATGTATTAATGGTAAACCCAGAGACGAATCCCGAGCTGGCGACGGGTCCGAAGATTGCTGGCTACCCGACAATCCGTCTGCTCGACTCCGCGGGTACCCTGGTGGCCGAATACAACGGGGATCGCTCGTTAGCCGATTTCCAGAGGTTCCTGGCACAGAATGTAAAGTAGACAACCAGTCCGCACCACCATCTTCTAGCCACCGCTCAGTGGTGGTCCTCCCTATATTAAATAAGTCATGTCGATCTTGCCGATTGAGATTGAGATGCCACGCAGGGAATCCGCTAATTGTAAAACGAATGATGTTAGGTCCACTCGGTTTCAGTCGGGACGAGTTATGTTCTCTGAATTGAAGGATCTTAGGTATATATTCACCAAGGCTGGTCGGCTCCTTTGTTATTACAGATGTGAAGTCCAATCCAATAGCGGACGCCCGTGCCGCATCATCTGGTAGATGGATCCATGGAAAATTACCAGCAACACCTCCGTCGACAAGAAGGTGCCCGTCAATCGGATTTCGATAGGGGCAGAAGAAGAAGGGGATTGATGTAGATGCACGCAGGGCGTCTACGAGTTTCATGGTAGGAAAGGAGATACTATCCAGGACCAGAGCCTTGGTCTCTGTCAGGTCAGTGCATGCTATGTGCAAGCCTGGGATCTCCTGCATAGTGTATTCGGATGACCCTGGTTTCACCTCTTCTAACATCAATTTGAGATTCGCTACAAATGCGTCACCTGAATCCAGCCCCCAATGTGTGCTAAATCTCATAATATTGTTCAGATCGACGTCTCTGAACTTTGTGAAGTCAATTGTGGTGAACACGCTGTGTAATTTTGCGTAGGGGGTCTTGAGACTGAGAAGAGTAGCCAGGATCGCCCCAGCTGAATTCCCCCAATAGTCCTTCACACCAGCAAATTGAGGGAGTTTGTGGAGCACATCGAGTGCGCCCATGAAGGTGACACATCTAGGGCCACCCCCTGCTATTACAAGGTGTCTGAGCATCTTATTATCAGACACCATATAACATTTAAGCGGATAATATCCGTTAACAAAATCTCACTGCGGAGCAATGAGTGCGGGGTCACAGGTCCCGCCAAAATTAGATCCGACAACGCTCTACGATGAGCAGGAGAAGCGGGACGCCTTACGTTTGAAGACCTACAATAGCATACTGGAACAGGTTCATAACAAGATCAGGGTGATCGCTCGCATGCCCACGAACGAGAAGTCGCTGCTCTTCACCGTCCCCGAATTTGTGCTCGGTGTCCCCCGATTCAACACCCGCGACTGTATTCTCTATCTTGTCTGGAATCTCCGCCAGACGAAGTTCGATGTGCAGTATATTCCGCCTACGCTCCTCTTCATCTCGTGGCAACGACACGACACCCAATACAAAGAGGAACGCAGTCCTATTGTACAGACGCTCAAGAACGCCATCAACCCGCCGCCAACAGAATTACAGCCAAAACCGGTGATCAAGAAGACCACTCACCAGTATCTACCGAGCCAGGCACCAGACAGTACAGCTAAGAAGGTGACATTCATCTAACGTCTTACCGCCAAGTCATACGCACCCCTACTGGCGCTTATCTTTGGGACCGGCTTGCTTACTATTGTATGCCGAATTTTAGAACTCCCTTAGAAAAGGGAGTTCTAAAATTCGGTACAAGACATTACATAGACTTCTCTATCTGATAGAGTGTTCTGTTTAAAAGTAGTGCCTTGAAACATGTCAAAGTTGATTTAGTGCTTATAGTTTCAAATAATCCAGTGAATCTATCTGTTTTTTTAGCGTGGTTATCTCTATCGCCTTTTTCAAATTCCCTACCAGCGGAACTATTCATTAATTTAATATGTGCTTTGTTGCATATCAATGGCAACCATACATGAAGTCGCACCGTATAGACCTGCTTCGCTACCAGTAAGTCTAGACATCTCTGCATAGTTAGTATTAAATTACTGTTATCAGTCGTCTTAATCCTCTGTGTAAGTTTAACAGCTCTGGTGGCGGGCGGGCATTTGTAATCGAGATAGACTGTTTTATCCTTGTATCTACTGTGAGGAGTAAACCCTATTTTAGGGTCTCTCAGATTGAGAGTCATCGTCAAGCATCCTGAAAAATAGGCTTTTACACCACGGTCCATCAGTAACTTTACTGTCGCACTGTCTCTACAGCCAATCGGTTCGTAGCCTCTTAAATAGTCGCACACAGAAGAGGTCAAAAGTACAGGGGCAGCAATATGGAGACTTATGTAGATGGGTCTGATCCAATCCGGTGGTATAAAATTATATAGCCTCTTATAAGTATGCATCCACCAGCCGTTACATAGAATCACAACCCTGTCAACCCCTTCTGGTTTAGTAGCAAGAGAGATCCTATCGCGGTTAATCCAGGTTATCGGATACGCTCCCATCTTTGAGGTAGCGATGCATGTCTCTATAAATTCTCTGAACGTCCCAGGTCTATCAAAATAGACCCACCATACATAGAGGGCCGCCGCGGACTGTGTCCAGTCTCCCAAATTAGTTGTGGTATAACATAATACTCCTATACCTATCCCCCTCGTCACCTGTAATTTTTTAGAGATCACTATATCTCTATACGAACGCCACAGATCGCATTGAATATCGCTCTCAGAGCTATTCCACGGTTTTTTGGGACCTACTATATTATAGACGATAGGGTCTTCATAAACGGCGTCATCCTGACACATGAATATGTTCATGTTTCCGGCTAGATCACTGTATCGGCCTTCTGCGTATCTATTGATAAGTGTTTGAGCCTCCTCTGATTTTTGCGAGTTAGATTCTAGGACCTTCTCAACAAATCCATTGCTTCTAAGTCTCTCCAAATCCATTAACATCACCCCAGTATTACCGCATCGGTAGCCGTCTCTCATCCTCCAGTCAGGGTGTATAGAGGATTTCAGACATAATCCGGTTTCACCGCAATCGAGTCTCCATATAGGTTCTAGATCACCGGTTATAAGTACATCTATATCCAGATAGAGTATCTTTTTAATATCACTTAATACGGTTGGGATAACGCATCGTAAGATTGTTGCCATAGTACCGTGTTTAAAATTGTTAGAATACACCATGCCGCTAACATCAACATAGTGTGTACTGAGCCCAACTCTGGGGTAGACTGCCTCAAAATCCACTTTAAACTTATCGACAGCACTACTGTCCACTATACTGTGCAATAGATGCAGAGCGAACTGGTGATCTGGATTATTCAGTGTTAGTGATTTCCATAGGACGCTTATATGATCGATCAGATCTATATTTGTGGCATGTGCTATATGAATTATTGTCATACCTCTATCTTACGTTATACCATAAGATTTATAGTGTATAATACCGAATTGAATATCTCTCCCGTCGGGAGGTTAAAAAGTCAAGTGCACACTGTGTACTTCACTTTTGTACGACTGTTGATCAGAAGAAAAACGGATGATTGAATCCACCACCGTACCCACCTCCTGCTCCGCCCATGCGTAGCATGGGTACCGCCGCCGCCGTGGCAATCGAGCCAATAGCCCGAGCCCCCTGTTTCAGCAAGAGGTCCAACAGCAGCAGAACAAAGATTCCCGTCATCACGAACAGTATGATCTCTATATGGTTGGACTCCGATCTACCGATCTCCAATTGATCGATCTTGTTATATAATTCGTTGATTCGCTTCTGTAGATCTGGATCACCCCCAGCCGCCGCCGCCCCAAAACTGACGTGAGGCCTCTCGGCTTTAGCTACCATATTTCTGAGCATGTCGGTCCCGTAAGTCGTAGTTTTTCTATCGTGTTGTGGGACGCGTTGATAGAGAGTGCTATGACCATCTACAGAAGCACCGGGAAGGGGAGGCGTCTCGGCACTAGGTGAAGGTGTACGACTCTGGAACTGCTCGTACCAATTGGGCTCAAGCATGAACTGCTTATCAAAGCCGGGCTCGTCCCCGCCACCATTCGGGTAGGGGAAGTAGTCCTCTGCAGGATCAGCTGCACCGATAAGATAGGACGAAATAGAGGTAGTTGTATCATTTCTTTCGGGAGCCCCACCAAGTAGCTCGGCATCAGGCCTAGGTCTGTGTGCAGGCCGATCGGGTTCAATAACCGACGGCTCCTGTGGCGGCAGATTTGAGCGTTTTGCTCTGCGTGGCTTGAGACGTCCTTTTTCGCCGGACGAACCAGGATTCTCCAGCTGCGATCGCATTGGAGGCAGGACCGAATCATATGAATTTGTCTGAAATGCCTCTTCGATTGAACAATACGACATCTTCACCTGGAAGAATCACCCTATCTCCTAGGGTGATTTTCCATCTTGAAAAATTCGTACTTACCCGTAGATGAGAACACCTGACTGGGTTCCTGCTGCTGTACTGGTAGTCTGTGTACTGCTATTGACAATCAACTTCTGGTATCGATTCTATAGATCACACGAGGGCTTCGAGAATAGTCAATTGGCGAATTTAGCAGACCAGGTGCTTGGCTCCGCATCGGTAATTGCACCCGAGATCCCTCCATCTGATAGCGAAATGGCTAAAAACTATTACAACTTCCTGCTCTATATCAAAACAGACTATCCTAAGGGACTGAAATTCGTGTACGATCTAAATACCCGTATCTACGGCTCTGCCACTAAGATGCCTGATAATTTCGATCCACGTACGGTCCTGAACAATTACGTAAATCCGTTGACAGGGATCTGAGCCCAGATTTTAGTAAGTCAATTTAAGGATGCAAGCACCACTGCCACAATTCAAGGGCCCCATCTGGCTGCCGCCCGTCAATATCGATACGCTTGCCGTTATCATGCTAGTCATATTTGGGGCAAATATCGATATCATACCCGACGAATATCGTAAATATATAGCAAACCCGCTAGCAATCCTCATAGGGATGCTTGTAGTAGCAGGTTTCGCCGCACTGGGTGCCGTGCCGTTGGCCTTTGCCATAGCGTTTGCTCTTGTAAACCTGGTACGAATAATACCTAAAAACTCGGCCAAGAAACCCAGTCCCGGCGTAAAGGAGGGATTTGTTCCGTCAGGTGCAATTGACTGGGTTACAACGAATAAGAAGTGGTTTGTTGAGAAGGTCTTAATGGAGAGACCGGTTGCTATACAAGAGAAAGAGGTGAGCACATACCCAATCAACGGTTAACGTGTTGTACCGAAGTTAAGCACACCGGTACAGTTATTTATATCTCAAAATCAGATGAGCTATCGCGTAGTGGAACTGGCTACCATTCTCTTTCTAGGATGGATTCTTGTCTGGTTGACACTCCCATTTGAACAACACTACGACGAATCGCTACGTGTTTACGCTAGAGAGCCTCTGTTTAGAATTCTCCTTGGAGTTCTACTTGTATCTGCATCAGCCTTCAGTCTACCTGTGGCCTTACTGCTCTTTGTAATTATCTTTTTCTGGATGACCGACGTCCATCTCATATCAAATATTCAGTTTAAGTAAGGAATGCCCAGAAAGGCAAAGAGACCCCAAATCCTACAAGTGGTTGGGGGCAGTCAGTCTAATCTTGTCCCATCGCTGCCTAATATGTACCCGACAGCAGCCGCCGCTACAGCCAATGTGGCTGCTGCAACCAATGTGGCTACACCAGATATTGTCTCGGCTACCTTAATGGCAATGGGAGCGAATCCCTATGTGATAGGCATATTCTATATGTTTCTGAATCTGGGTGGCCGTTTCCTCTCACTCGAACTGACAAAACGCCAGGAGCAGTTCCTCTCACAACCCTATGTGAGACCCTTCATCCTCTTTGCAGTGATGTTCATCGCGACTCGTAATCTTGCGGTAGCTTTCTATACCACTATAATAATCCTCTCCGTGCTCTGGGTATTTGCAAATGAGAACAGTCTACTCTGTCTGATACCGAGCTGGCGTGTCAAGCAACCGGATCATGCTGCAATAGACAAGAGTTATGAGGAGACAATGGCGAAGTTAAAGAAGAGAAAGGACGAGGGTCATCACGATGAGGGTGACCACGCTGAGGGTCACCACGCTGAGGGTCACCACGCTGAGGGTCACCACGCTGAGGGTCACCACGCTGAGGGTGACCACGCTGAGGGTCACCACGCCGAGGGTCACCACGCTGAGGGTGACCACGCTGAGGGCGACCACGCTGAGATCCATAATGAGGAGAAGCCCCATTACATGGACCGTCATGAGTGATACCACCTGTAATAAAAGTTAACTGCACGGAGTGCAGTTAACTTTTGTTGATGCGTGCAGCCTTCTAGACCATCAGGCTGATAGAGGCCCCCGCCGCCGCCGGCTTGGCCTTACGGTTGCCACCACGACCCGACCTACGGGCAGCACTTTCCGAACCGTTCATCGTAGTCGAGGTATAGACGCTCTGATTATCGTCCCCCGCATCTGGACGCGGGGGCGGAACAAACCCGTTCGAAACACTCTCACCGCGATCCTCAGCCTCAAACGCCTTCAGTATATCCTCAACTCCACTGGGTCCTCTCATCTCACGCCGTGCTGTCTGAACGGGTGCAGGCGGCTGCTCACTGGGCTGCCATCCCATGTTTGGGCTATCACCGCCTGCACCAAAGGGTACCGGCTCCTGGACGGACTGCCGCCTGCCGCCACCACCAGGCTGACCCATGCTTACGAAATTGGCAAAGCCAGGTCCAACGGCCTGAGACGCCGCCGCCTGAGCAAACTGGCGTGCCAGCTCAGGGTTACGTTTGAGAATATCGTCCATGCCAGGCATCTTCGACTTGAAGAACGTATTCGTAACGTGGCACATAGCAGCACTCATACCAAGGGTCATTACCAGCCGCACCTCAGGAGCAACCTTGCTGCGATCCTTGTACTTGTCGTAGAGCTCCTCAAAGATCTCGTCGAAATCGTCCTGGTTCTCGTTAACAGACTCAGACCATCCCTCGAGGTTGACGTCGACTGGATTGAATCGCTGATTAAGAAACTCCAGACCCGTAACAGCGGTGACAAGCATCTGTCGCTGGAACTTGATAGACTTCTCAAGACCGGCGGAGTCGCTAAGGCGGACAAACTCCGCCTTGATCTCCTCCAGCGAGTTGGTCATGTTCATCTTTGCCCCCTCGATCCCCTTGGTCTGAAGGCGACGGAGCTTGTTTAGCAGGGCCGCCTTCTCCGTCGCCTCCTGCTCGGGCGTCATTTTAGGTACAGAGGCCACAGCCGCCGCTGCACCCTCGCCAATAGGGAGTGCATCAAGATTCTCGGTCGCGTACGAATTAGAGCGGTTGATATGAATAGTATCGCCGCCATAAGACGGGGTGTTCAGGGAGACAGTCTTAGCCGTGTCCTCGATGTTGATAAAATCAATACCAGACCCGAGGGAGCTCGGTGCAACCTGTGGCGGGTTATTGATCTCAAATGTGGGCCCAGAGCTGGAATAAGGGGTAGCGGTCACATCCCCTGCATCACGCTTAGGACTGGGTGATACCTTGTTATGATTGGCCAGCAGATCCATGTCCAGATTTCTGGTGGCGTTGGGCCCGTTTCCTAGATCATTAACGTCAAGGCTGATGATACCATCAATATTTGCCGTATTCGCCGCGAAGTTTGACAAGTCAGTAAGAGAGACACCGGGGCCGCTCATTCTGCTTTGTATTCGTTTTACAGTGGGCGTTTAGGTGATTTTATCTGTTAGAACGCAAACACATCAGAAATGCATCGGCTAGATCGGACCGCTTCTTCTTACTCAAGAAAAAGTCTCGCCATGCGCCCGATGTAAGTTTGGTGAGCACCAGGGCCTCCGCACCAGCTTTGCGTGCCTTGTAGTCTCCACCCGCAGCCGTCACCTCTTCAGCAACCTCCTCGGTCTTCTTGGACGCGTGGACAAAGCAGAGTCGACCAGACCATGCGTGCTCGAGCCGTAACCTGTGAGCCAGAAGAGTAAACAGGATGATCTGCACTGATTTCATTGTTGGGGCGTCAAACACAGGTTGATTTTCGATGCGGATCTCAACGGCCTTGGCAAAGTCCACCAGATACTTGTCTAAAAAAGCCTCCAATGCCTCCAGAATCACAATGAGATCGGTCTTGATAGTATTCTTAGGTTTTGCGTAAGGCAGCAGATACCGTGTCTGTAGTTCACGCATGTAGTCCTCCTTCTTTGCTTTTGAACCAACGGTCCAGCCTTCAGCAATAGCCAGTGTTTTCAACGATTTGACATCCATCTTGATTAAACTAGCTGGCAGCCCTTTCAACGTAGTCAGTCCCTTTTTAACACACTTCTTGCACCAGATGGCTGCTGCAGCATCGGTCCAGCTTGGTGGGCCGCCGCACGCACATCGCGAGGCCGTCTGTGAATCTGTTCCTGCCAACAAGTCGTAATTTGTCCAGGTATCAATCGTAAACTGGGCACCACTCACGTCTGCCAAGCAGAAGGCCAGATTGCGAATACCAAGGTCAAAGGCAAGTATGTACATTCATAAATCTACATAAACCCTATTTAAGTTCATTCATGTAGTATGAGCACAATAGCAAATCTTCATATAGCTATGGCACAATATGGATGGAGAGACATCCACTACAGCAACGCATTCCTTCCAGAGGATCGACCAATGTATGATAACGCGGGCACGTGGAGTATAGGAGTCTATACAGGACCCGATAACACGCTCTGTGTAAAAGAGTGCTCAACCCGAGAGGAGGCTGCCAAGTTTGCTTCACCGAAAGGGAACAGTATAACTGAAGCGATCACGAAAGCACGTCTTCTTTTGGAAGGTCGCCACGGCTGTAGGAGGAGTATTTTTCCACCATACTATAGGGTAGCATGCCTACAGGTAGAACAAGAGCCGGTCGTAGAGCAGAGGGAGCACTAGTAATTGTCTATCATATGGACGGAGCGGTACCAGAGATGCTCATGGGCGAAGAGACTAAATATGTGACCGACTATCCAGAACACGTAGCAAAATACGCCAGTGAGTTTGGCAGAGATCTCCGCGAGGCGTTCACGTTCAGAGGCGACACTGCTAATCCAGCAGATGTTGCTGCCGCCCATGCCTATTTTTCAGAAAGTGCCGCTGCTATGGAGGCTACTGCCGGTCTAGATCGTATCACTTATGCAGATTTCAAAAGGTCCAGCAGGGCAGGGTTTATCTCTGCCAAACCCCGGTTTGTACCACCCGCTTTAAAGGGTCGCCTGGGGTTCACCAAGGGAGGATATAATGCGGCAGATCCGACACTAGAACACACAGCTGTGCGTGAGGTGAGAGAGGAGACGGGTGTAGATATTGATATCAGGCAGCTAGTAGATACAGGTAGAGAAGTACAGAACTATGCAATCTTTCTCTACAAACTGACACCTGTCGAGTACAGAGCAATCACAACAGGCCACGTCCTTGATCTGCAGAATGCGGAACGTTTTAACGAACTACAGAACATCCGTTTCGCACGTGAGCCAGCACGTTTTGCAAACACTCTATCAGAAACAGCCTATAACGCATTCTCAAGAAGACTTGTAGGCGGCTCCCCAAGGGGTGTTACTAGAAGATCCCCCGCAAAAGCTAAAGGCAGGGCCAAAGTCCAGCGTCGTGTCTCCATAAAAGTCACCAGAGTATCTGCCGATTCCGTCTATACTGAAAAGCAGCAGTCGCACTTCTGTGGGCAGCATGCATTGAACCATATCTTGCAGGAGCAGAAATTTGTCAGTTCCTCTACGTCGGGCCTGAAATACAAGCGACTCGACGGTAAGATAGACCTGAAGGCCTTCTGTAAACACGTACGCACCACATCACGGAAGGAACTGGGTCCAGCCGCTAACGAGACGATCGATTGCCCCGCTGATGGGGACTATCAGGCAGATATTCTGGTACGCGTAATCAAGGATGAGTTGAAATACACCGTGATCGAGCTACCGTTTCACGAGGAGGGGATTGAGGCTTTGAAGAAGCAGCTCCCCGCTGTACGGCCACGTCTATTGGGCCTACTAGTAAATATAGGAGGATACCATTGGACAGCTGTAGTGAGCCGACTCAGGCAGCCGCACAACCTCTATGTAGACTCACTGGATATACCTAAAGCCTTTGATCTGATGACGGATGCCAACGTGATCGACCATCTAGCGAAACTCAACCCCTATAGGATCTACATAATCAGTATCCCCGAATCAGGACCATACTATCGGTGCCGCCAGTGCTGAGCGGCGGTCAAACTGCGTGTTTAAAGACCCTGGACCAATAAGATGGTTCTCAACTATATAGGCAGCAAGAGGACACTTGCTACCCGTATAATAGCTGAATTCCAGAAGGAGTGGCCCGACCTCTCTGGCACAGACCTTGTCGATGCTTTTTCTGGTACAGGTGCAATTGCTGTTGCCGCCGCACCGCACGTAAGATCCCTGATAGTCAACGATTGGGAGGACTTCTCGGTTGCCGTTCTGAAAGCACAATTCAACCCCCCACCAAATGCAGCAGCTCTTATTGCACAGTTGGATCAGGCCGTCCCTAAAACGGGACTGATAACAAACACCTACAGTGAGCATGCTGGTCGACTGTATTTCACAACGTTGAATGCCCAGCGAATCGACGGTATCCGCGAAGCTCTCCGTTCTAGTAGCTACAGTATGGCGGAACGGGACTATCTCCGTGGTGCACTTGTGGCTGCTGCCGACTCAGTAGCCAACGTGGCATCGGTCTACGGAGCCTATCTGAAGGATTTCAAGAATACGGCAACTAATCTCCTACATCTGCACGTAATTCCACCTTCACCACGCTTAGCAACCGTCTTACAGATGGATACACAACAGCTTGCACTCGACCCGAGTCGCATCACCCCAGAGACACTGATCTATCTGGACCCGCCCTACAACCAACGCCAATACGGTGCTAATTATTTTCCCCTTAACGCCGTAGCCGATATAAACGCCGAGTCCCTTAACGTCAATGGTATAACGGGCATCCCGGCAGACGGGTACAAGAAGTCCCCGTGGTGTTCTAAAAAGAGCGTCCACCAGGCACTGAAGAGTATTTTAGAGGGGACACCGGCACGTAGACTAGCCCTCTCCTACAATCGCGAAGGTCTACTGACCCACGAGACTATTGGTGGCTTATTTACTGCAGCAGATTGGCAGTTCAAGCGTGTGGAGATTCCGTATAAACGGTTCGCTTCACAGAAGGATCTGGAGCCGAACACAGTTGAATACCTCTTTCTTGCTGAACGCAAGTGAGGCCGCGCCGGTCCCCTTGACGTAGGTTTAAAGTAGTCACATTGAAAAATAACAGATGCTTCTGGATATTAAAGAGACGTTAGATACGATGGGAATAACTGTGACAGGAATTATTCATATTGGTGCCCACCTCTGTGAAGAGTTAGAGACGTACAAGAAGTGGAATGTCAATCCTAATAATGTGGTCTGGATAGATGCAAACGAAACGCTTGTAGAACACAACAAAACTCGCAACATACCGAATCTCTACTGTGCCGCTCTAGATGAGATAACCCGCATAGCGGAGTTCAAAATAACCAACAACGGGCAGTCGTCAAGTCTCTTAGAATTAGGCACGCACGCAAAGGATTATCCCGAGATAGTTGTGGTAGAGATCCGTAAAGTCACCACAACAACCCTTCCCGAATTCCTCAGTCAGAACGGACTCTTCCCGAGAGACTACAATCTCTGGAACCTGGATATTCAGGGGGTCGAATTACAGGTTCTACGTGGTGCAGCCGTGCTTTTAGACGAGGTAGACGCCATCTATACAGAGGTGAATAGCCAGGAGGTCTACAAGGGTGCCGGCCTGATTGACGAGATAGACAGTCTCTTACAGGGCCACGGTCTGAAGCGCGTTCTAACTCAGATGACCGGTGCTGGTTGGGGGGACGCACTCTACGTGAGAGTCTGAATAAATTATAATCGAAATACACTATATAAAATGCCCCGCCGTGCCGCCACCATGAAGCGCAACGCCAACAAGCACCGTGCGGTCACCCGGTCCATGACCAAGGCCACCAAGGCCAAGCGCCAGGCGGCCGCGGCCAAGGCCCGTGCCACGCTCCGCAACATGCGTGCGGCCAGCCACCTCCCCGTCACGCGTGCGGCGGCGTCTGCCAAGAAGGCCGCGAAGGCGGCGGCGAAGAGACTTTCGGCCGTCTTCGAGTAAATCCCTCGTCTCGACCCCAATATCACATCTCGTCCGCTGTAAGCGGCTGAGATGAGAATTACCGCCAAGTACCGAAGTTAAGCACCCCTGTGGGTGCTTATCTTTGGGACTGGCTTGGTTACTATTGTATCGCAAATCTAAGAACTCCCTTCTCCGAAGGGAGTTCTTAAATTCGGTACAAGACGTTAGAAAAATTGAAGTTCCGAGCAAGCCAGATGAAGATAGCAGACGCGCGCACGATGCCAAACAGTCGCTAACAAGTAAGCCGCCTTGGGGGAGGCGGCGAAAACAAAAATATCCCCCGTGAGCGTCTTTGTGGGGCTGACGTTAAATGCCCCACACAGAGTATGCCGTGCGATAGACGGCCGTAGAAATAACTATCGTTGCTCCTGCACGCGGGCGGAGTAAGAGAACAGGGTGACCTTTTTCCAGGTCAGATGGACTTGATAAACTCCCACCCCATGTCGTCGCAGATGCACTGCCAGATCTTGTCCTGCATATAGAGCTTCTCACGCGACTTGAGCAATGGGAAGCACGGCAGAAACTCATCGAGTTCAAGCAGTTGACAGAACTTGTAGAGAACGTACGAATACGACAAAAAGTTAGATCGTCCCTTGGGACAGTGCTTAATAAAGGAGGGCTGAATCTCGCGGAACATAAAGCGAAGTTTGTCCTCGACCTCGCGCGACAGTACAGGTGCCTGCACACCGTTGAGACGGTTCATGATGTGAGCCACGTGCTCATAGTACTTGCTCAGCTTCAGCTTCTTCAGTATCTCACGGAGCTTCGAGGGCTTCAGCTTACTGGTATCCGTGATCCGCTCCTTTTTCAGCTCACTCTGGATCTGCTCGAAGATCTCCTGTGGGATCTCGGTGGTCTCCTTTGCCTGGAACTGGGCCAGCCACTCGTTCAGATGATTGATCTTCTTGTAGGCAAAATAGGAGATCTCGCGAGGCGGCTCCTTGTAGGAGGGCTTCTCTGAATCGATCAGAATGAAATCCTGAAAGCCGCATTTGGAGCAGTTCAGCAGTGCCTCATTCTGGGCGAAGCACATCTCGTTGTCGCAAAGAGGGCAGCAACCATAATCGGATTCTATCCCTGAGCCAGGCATAATACCCGATTTGATAGCCGCCGGCTCCACGATAGAGAGGTACTTTTCGAGGGCTTTGTCGCGTCGCATACCATCGAGTTCAACGGCAATCTCAGAGGCTACACGCGGCGTCTTGGTCCGATTCTGCTTCACTGGCTTAACCTCGGGTTCCGCATCGTCGCTCTTAAAATATGAGAGGACCGAGTTAGTCGGTGTACGCAGACGCCCAAGTCTCTCACTATTTATGGAACCCCCTGTAGCAATCCGCTGCTGAGTATCATAGTGGGCAAAGAGGATATCGCCGACGTTCAGATAGTAGTCCATCTGATCCTTGTCGGATTCGATGTCAGTTATCCGCTTATTTATCTCGATCTCCAGGTCAAGCGACTCTTTGTGTTCATCGTTGAATCTGGAGTCGAGTGGCCAAGAGGCCAGTCGCTCACGTAGCTCAGCTAACTCACTGCGTAGCTGGGGCAACGAGTCACGTGTATCCTTAAACTTGCGAATTCTGTCGTTGTGGAACCCTTCTAATGTAGTCAACTTATCCCCCTGCAGTTCTGAACTGGATTCAATTAAGGACGGTAGTGGGACTAATAACTCGTTTAGTGAGAAATTTGACATTTTGATATGGTATTCCCATAGAAGTCTGTTTAGGTGCCATTGTCCATCTGAACGCAGATCCGTCGCGGGAATAAACTCTCCCCCCGGCGAATTTTTTTCGGAATAGGAGGTATAAGACAATATGGGTGGTGGTGGACTAATGCAGCTCGTGGCCTACGGCGCCCAGGATATCTACCTTACGGGTAACCCCCAGATCACCTTCTTCAAGGTCGTGTACCGCCGCCACACGAACTTCGCGATGGAGGCGATCGAGCAGACCTTCAACGGCTCTGCCAACTTCGGCAAGAAGGTGACGTGCACGATCAGCCGCAACGGCGACTTGATCCACCGCATCTACCTCCAGGCCACGCTCCCCCCCGTTGCGCTTGCCGCGGCGGACGGCTCGGGCGCCCAGTTCCGCTGGCTCAACTGGGTCGGTCACAACCTGATCGCCAACGTTGAGCTCGAGATCGGCGGCCAGAAGATCGACAAGCACTACGGTGACTGGCTCCAGATCTGGAATGAGCTCACCCAGGAGGCCGGCAAGCAGGCGGGCTACGCCGACATGGTTGGCAACGTGCCTTCGCTCGTGAACCTCCTCACCCAGGGTGGCGAGGGCTGCGACAACGACTGCTCGTCTGGCGAGCCCAACGCGTCGTCCGAGGTTCTCTCGTGCGCGCCTGAGTACACGCTCTACATCCCCCTCCAGTTCTGGTTCTGCCGCAACCCTGGCCTTGCTCTTCCCCTCATCGCTCTCCAGTACCACGAGGTTAAGATCAACCTCGAGTTCAACGACATCAAGAACCTCTGCTGGGACATGACGGCCTCGTCTGGCCACCTTGTCCGCGACCGCGTCTCGCAGTCCGGCCTTGTCTCCGCGTCGCTCTACGTCGACTACGTCTACCTCGACACGGACGAGCGCCGCCGCTTCGCCCAGGTCTCGCACGAGTACCTCATCGAGCAGCTCCAGTTCACGGGCGGTGAGTCTGTGACCAGCTCGGCGAACAAGATCCGCATGAACTTCAACCACCCCTGCAAGGAGCTTGTGTGGGTCGTTCAGCGTGATTCGTTCGTGTCGTGCGACGACTCCGTGGTCGGCCCCTGGAAGGGCCAGCAGCCCTTCAACTACTCCGACTGGTGGGACCGCGCCGTCCTCGAGTCCGGCTACTCGGTCACCCGCGTTGAGGGCCTTGCCGGCAAGAACCCCGTCGTGACGGCCAAGATCCAGCTCAACGGCCACGATCGGTTCACCGAGCGTGAGGGCCGCTACTTCAACTTGGTCCAGCCCTACCAGCACCACACCAACGTGCCGGCGGTTGGCATCAACGTCTACTCGTTCGCCCTCAAGCCCGAGGACCACCAGCCCTCTGGCACCTGCAACTTCTCGCGTATCGACAATGCCACGCTCATCCTCACCCTCTCCAACAACACGGTGGGTGCGGACAACTCGGCGCAGGTGCGTGTCTATGCGACGAACTACAACGTGCTCCGCATCATGTCTGGCATGGGCGGCCTCGCTTATAGCAATTAAGAGTCCTTTTATATGGGACTTCCTATATGGATTTTTGGTTGCTCAAAAAGCACGAATCACGCGTGTTCAAAAATTGAAGTCTATATTTTAGATGTTGACATTTCATAAATGTCAACATGCAAAGCGTTAGTCACAGGCAAACGTAGTGGTGAACAGTGTCGTTTCCCTCCGTCAGAGACGAACCCCTTCTGCGGCCGTCACCAGCGTAACTACCAACACGATCAGCTGGTCAACAGTGGCAAGCTCCCCTGCTCTAAATTCTTCCGAGGATGCGACACAACAGTTGAGAAAGCCGGTATGTGCACCGACTGCAAAGTGAAATACATGCCGAAATCCAAGACAGGAGCATGTAAACACGAGGGGTGCAAGTTCAAAACTAAGGGTCAGGACTTCTGCGGCAAACACAGCCGCGATATCCACCTTGTAGAGGAGAAGGAGAAGAATATCAAGTACTGCGATATAGCGAGAGGGTGCTTGACCGTCTGTGAGGAGGGATATACACGTTGTACAGCGTGTCGAGAGAAGTCTAATACCCGTGAAAAAGAGCTGCGTGATGAGCGGACATTGATGCATAACGTTATTGTAGAGGCTGGTGGAGATACTCAACTCTGTGTTAACTGTGGATCAGACTATACTGCTTTCACTACGCGTTATAATAAACAGAGCCTACTCTGCCAGAACTGTAACGCCACCAATGCTAAGCAGGACGCAAAACGTGTAGATAGAGTAAGAAACTATAAGGAAGAGCGTCGTCTGAATCTTCAACAACTGTACAAGGATTACAATAGGAGTGCCACTAAGCGCGGTCTAACTATCAACCTTCAAGCGGACGACTTCAAAGCCCTAGTAGTTAAACCCTGTTACTACTGTGGCTACTTCAAGGAGACAGAGGTCAATGGTATTGATCGGATCAATAATGACATAGGGTACGAGAAGACCAACTGTGTACCCTGTTGTGAGATTTGTAACAGACTCAAGCACTACTTTCACCCATCATTCTTCATTAAACTCTGTCACATATTCAATGGAGCAACGGCTTCGAAAGCGTTCTACGAGGACTGGTCTGAATACTATGGTAGGAACTCCTATCATAACTATAGCAACTACAAAAAGATGGCAGAGAGAAACCGAGATATAGAGATGGAGATCACTCAGGAGGACTGGGATAGACTGACACGGCAAGCCTGCTATCTGTGCGGATTTCGTAGTGTGCGGGGGATAGGACTAGATCGTGTAGACAATAGTGAACGTGTCTATCGACTAGACAATCTGAAACCCTGTTGTGGTACATGTAATGATATTAAGTCTACATTTAGCCTCGACCAAATTAAAGCACATGCAGCTCGTATTATAGTACTATGGCCTACAACGGAGATGTTTGACTCTCTCCCACGAATGAAAAATCCGATGGTCTCTAACGGTACCAAGACAGAGAGAACAGAGCGAATACATTGGAGAGCAACGAGTGTCTACTATGATATTCTTGCTGACGGAGACCAGTTCTACATCGAAAATAAGCTACATGTACCAGATAGCGATTACCAAGTGCTAAAAGCTGCTGTCAAGACCACGACCAGGGCTTCAGCCCTGAAGCTAATAAAAGGCCTTCTGGACTCAGTGAAAAAATCCAAACGTTAGGGCATTACAGCGTATTTTAAGTGACATCTACAACCCCAACCAGTGCCGATCCCAGTGAAAGACAGTCCGTAGATACGAATTGTCCATCACGCTACAACCCTCCAGCTGGAAGAGCCGACCGAAAGCTGGCTCCCTGTTCATCCAGAAGCCCCACTCGCCCTGGAAGGAGGGGATATGGGTGTGGTAGGCGTGGCCGCCGCCGCCGGCACCCTGCTGTACGATCTCAAGACCTGGTCGGCGACGCGGCTCCACAGGACCGACGTGCGACACGATCCCGCCGCCCTGCCGCAGGCTCTGGTGGATCAGGCGCCAGAAAGCCGGTCCATAGAGCACTTGTTCGTTCGGATCCGGATCCGGCAGGTCGATCACGATAACATCGTACCGTGCCGACCGCTCCGCTGTGTCTAGAAAGGTCATGATATCCTGGTTGTAGTACGTGACATATCCCCGTTCATAGACGGCCTCGGGTGCATATCGTAGATGCCGACGACAGAGTGTCACGAGCTCACCGTCGATGTCGACCCAGTCCACGTGACGAACCTTATTGGGGCCCCATTTGAGCACCTCGCGCACGGTCGCACCCTCCGCCCCACCAACAACCAGGACATTCTTATCATCGCGACCGTACATCGCGTGCATAATGGGGTGTACCAGTGTCTCGTGATAGATCGCCTCGTCGTATGAGGCCGACTGTAGTTCGTGATCTAAGAAGAGCATCCGTCCATAGTCGGCGTTCTCCACGATCACCACCTCGGCCGCGGCAGTCCGTGTAGCGGCAAGGCAACGCTGCACAGGGTATCGCGTGGAGGTCTGTTGCAGCGGTGCCGACTCTTGGTAGTATCCGTCGCGTTCGATCTGGCGTGCGGTCTGCATTTTTGACCTTATCTGAGGCACAGCTAACGCCGTCAAGTTTTTGCACAACAGCAAAAAAACCAGAGGGACACGTATTCAGCCATCACTTCAGCAGCTCCAGGTACTTTGCTTGGCTACGCGTACCGTAACAGTGGAAGTTGAAGTATTCGTGGGAACTGAGGTTGAACCCGTTGTTCTTGTACCAGTCCTTGAGCCGCTGATTCTCCAAGGGGAAGAGGCAGAGACTCATGCTGTCGGCCACGGCCTTGGCCAATATCACCTTTAGCAGCACAGAGCCGAGGCGTCCACCCCTGTGTGCAGGGTGAAGAGCCAGAAAGCTGAGGTAGCGGCTCCCCGTCCCAGACGGAGACTTGTCCTTGTTGAGTTGCTGGGTCTGCTGGTGCCGCCCCTCGGAGACAATCGCAAAGCCCAACAGGTCGCCGGCGTGCGTGTAGATGCCGAAGCTGTCTTCGCGGCTCCGATTGCGCCAGCGAAAGCCGAGGGTGGAGATGGGGATCATCTCGTGTAGAAAGGTCAGGGAGAAGATCTCCTTGACCGACGCGTAGTCCTGCGTGGCGAGTTGTTTGACGTAGTAGATCATTGTCTCAAGTTCACTTTGCCACGGACATAACGGTTTCAATTTTTCCGTATTCGTCGCAGTGCAAGGCCAACAGAGACTAAAGTGTTGTATAGATAGGGGTGTTATGCCAACGAGTAGTTCCTCGGAAAGGACTGAATATATACGAAATAGAACTCTGGCCACATATCACAGAAACAACCCGGAAAAGCCTGAGGGCGGCAATAGGCCTCTTGACTATGACACTCTCTTAAATCGGATTGTTGGACAGACCCTGCAAGAATGTTGTGGCAACAGTATTGCTGCGGCCTTCGCTTCCATACAGGAGTTTGTGACTGGGACATATACCATAGCTATTCCTGCTGGGTATACAACAGCAACAGTAGAGGTCTGGGGTGCGGGTGGCGGCGTGGGATCTAACAGAATTGACTCGGGCGGCGCCGCGCGCGACCGCCAAGGTAATGGTGCATATCTAACAGGGGTCTTAACAGTCGCTTCTGGTGATATTTTAAATATACAGGTCGGCGGCGGCGGCGGCGCCGGCCTGAAAAACAGTAGTGGTGGTCTCGGTGGTTCAGGCGGCGGTGGTCAGGGCAGTGCAGGAGATAATACGATCCCTGCTGGCGGCGGTGGTGGCGGCTGTTCGAGTATCAGTAAAAACACAATACCTTGTCTAATTGCTGGTGGTGGTGGTGGTGGTGGTAGAAATAAGTGGGGAGGAAACGGCGGCCACCTCGGTGCTTCTGGTGCCCCATTAGTAGCAGACGGTATGTGGGGTGGTTTTGATAGTTCGGCTGGTCGTGGTGGCACTACATTAGGTGGTGTTCCTGGTACCGAAAACGGCGGCGGCGGTACGGGTACTGCAGGCAGCAGTGGCTTAGGTGGTAATGGCGGTGGCAACTTTGCCGGCGGCGGTGGCGGCGGCTATTTTGGCGGTGGTGGAGGTTGGAGCGATACTGGAGTGGGGCAGGGCGGCGGTGGCGGCGGCTCTTCATATATCGATACTAATCTGGTAAGTTCTCCTGTCTTTTCACAAGTTTTAACACCTGTTGGTACATACGGGCACGGTGGCCGAACTACAAGTGCTGCCGGTGAGCCAGGGCACGTCCGCATTGTATTCTCATAAGACACCGCCCTCAGATAAGAAGTGTCGCCGACAGACGGGCTGATATGAATCAGCCCCGCCCACGTTAGCCCCGCCGTCCAGAGTGGCCGTAGCCATTGCGGAGGTCGTGGCGGAAGTGAACCGAGCAGGCGTCCCGTCCCCACAGAGCTTACAGAACGCGTATAGTCGCTGCACCTCATCCGCTAGGGGGATCAGCTCTAGAAGGCGACCGAAAGGCCGTCGGTGAGCGTCCCCGTCCAGACCTACGACTACGAGATCCTTCCCAGCCTCTTCCACAGCTGCCAAGGCAAACTCCACTATGTCGGCAAAGAACTGCCCCTCCTCTACAATGATCAGCCGTGCCTCCGCAAACTCAACAGAACTCAGAAGCCCCATCAGGTCACTACGGGCGACCGCTGCACAGGACTGCTTATCGTGATTGACCACGACGGCGTTTGCCGCCTCAGGATCTACGTAACGCGTGTCGGCTGTGTGTTTCACAACTAAGACGGACCAGCCGATCGCCTGCCGCCGCCTCACAATCGACTGTAGAGCCGAGGATTTTCCGGCAAACATGGGTCCAATGATCAGTTCTAGTCGCATCTTCTACATACCACCATCCCTGCACCTCTGTCTCAATTTTTAGAGGTATAAAGTGAATCAATTTGAAGTCCTCCGTCGCCGGAAAAAGCACTTTAAAAAAGGCTTAGTCTAGCAGATAGCATGCCAAACCTTCAGAACTCAAGTGAAACCGAAACCATCGTTGGAATTCAGTTCGGCGTCTTCAGTCCTGATGAGGTTGTACGTCGCTCAGTCGTGGAGATTACAAGCCACGTCGCTATGGAGGGGAAGATCGGTGGTCTCTTTGACCCCCGGATGGGTGTCCTTGAAAATGGCAAGCTCTGTCGTAGTTGTGGTCTGAACAATCACAACTGTCCTGGCCACTTCGGTCACTACAAGCTCGCACGCCCCGTCTACTATATCCAGTTCTACAAGCTGGTGATGAAGATTCTCCGTTGTGTCTGTGTCAAGTGTGGCAAGCTCCGCATCGATAAGAACCGCTATCGCCACCTGCTCCGGTCAAAGGGCGAGGCCCGCTGGAAGCAGGTCCTGGAGCTCTGTTCCAAGATCACCCGTTGCGGTGAGGACATTGAGGACGGCTGCGGTGCCCGCCAGCCCAGCAAGTACAAGGACGAGGACATCTGTCGCATTGTCGCCGAGTGGAAAGACATGCCAGAGCTTCCCGACGATCCGGAAGCGACAGCCGGTCTCAAGGACGGCGTGATTGAGCGGTATCTAGAGCCCGAGTACGTCTACCGTCTCCTCCGTCGCATCGGTGACGAGGACGTAGACTTTATGGGGTTCAGCCGTTTCTGGTGCCGCCCCGACTGGATGATGTGCACCGTGCTTCCCATCCCGCCGCCCCAGGTCCGTCCCTCTGTCCTTCAGGACAACAATCAGCGGTCAGAGGACGATCTTACGCAGAAGCTGATCGACATCATCAAGACCAACCACAATCTCACGCAGAAGATCCAGCAGAACGCGAAGAAGAAGGCCATTGATGAGTGGACTACAGTCCTTCAGTACCACATTGCGACCCTCATCGATAACGAGATCCCTGGTGTAGCCCCGTCCGCTCAACGCAGTGGCCGCCCACTCAAGTCGCTCCAGCAGCGTCTGGGTTCCAAGGAGGGTCGCATCCGTAACAATCTGCAGGGTAAGCGTGTAGAGTTCTCTGCCCGTTCGGTTATTACGCCGGACCCCAACATCTCTGTTGCGGAGCTGGGTGTCCCCCTCAAGATCGCGATGAACCTGACGCACCCCGAGCGTGTCACGGCCTTCAACATCGACCGCTTGTACGCTCTGATCCAGAACGGACCCGATAAGTACCCTGGTGCCAAGACCATTGTGCGTGCCGCCGACGGTCGCATGATCTCCCTCAAGCACGTGAACGCCAAGGAGATCCAGCTCTACAGCGGCGATATCGTCAACCGTCACATCATGGATGGCGATATCGTGCTGTTTAACCGTCAGCCGTCGCTTCACCGCATGTCGATGATGGGGCACAGGGCAAAGGTCCTTCCTTACAACACGTTCCGTCTGAACGTCTCCGTTACGGCCCCCTATAACGCCGATTTCGACGGCGACGAGATGAATGCTCATATCCCGCAGTCGATTGAGGCGGCTATTGAACTTCGTGAGATCGCCGCGGTCCCGCTTCAGATCGTCGGTCCCCGTGAGTCCAAGCCGATTGTCTCGGTGGTGCAGGACACCCTTGTGGGTGTCAACCGCTTCACCCGTCCCAACATGCTGTTCAACCGGCGTGAGGCGATGAATCTTCTTGTCTGGGCCCAGCGTTGGGACGGGCACCTACCGGCACCGGCTGTTACGGAGCCGCACCCTCTCTGGTCGGGTGCACAGCTTCTCTCCACTCTTCTGCCACCTGTCAACCTGGAGATGCGTAACATCTCCTTTGACGACGCCAAGGACAACTTCGATTCCCCCAACTTTGTGAAGATCCACAACGGTATCATCAAGCAGGGGATCCTGGACAAGGACGTGTTCTCCAAGGCCCTGATCCACGTGATCTACAACGACTACGGTCACGAGGTTACGGTCGACTTCCTGGACTCGTTGCAGCGGATGATGGCGAACTTTCTGATGAACTCGGGTTTCTCGGTGGGCATCTCGGATCTGATTGCCGACGAGGAGACTAAGGGTCAGATCGAGACCGAACTCTCTGTGCTGAAGGGTCAGATCGAGGATATCTTGCTCCAGGTCCACACGGGTCTCTTCGATAATTCGTCGGGTCGCACGAATCACGAGGAGTTCGAGTCCAAGATCTTCGCCACGCTGAACAAGGTCATTGACCGCGCTGGTAAGGCCGGTCGTAACTCGCTTAGCGACGACAACCGCATGACGAACATGATCAAGGCGGGCTCGAAGGGTTCTAACACCAACGTGGCCCAGATGATCGCCGTTCTGGGCCAGCAGAACATAGAGGGTAAGCGTATCCCATACGGTTTCCAGGACCGCACTCTTCCCCACTTCAAGCGGTTCGATGACGGTGCGGCCGCCCGTGGTTTCATTGAGTCTTCCTTCGTGAAGGGTCTGACGCCGCACGAGTTCTTCTTCCACGCTATGTCGGGTCGCGAGGGTCTGATTGATACAGCTGTTAAGTCGGTCACTGGTGATACTCCTATTATTATACTGGAGGATGGGAAGCCAAAGCGTGTAGCTATTGGCGACTGGATCGACGCACAACTCTATGCCAAGAAGGGAGAGGTGGAGCATTTCCAGGAGAGGAATCTTGAACTACTTCAGCTTGCTAAGCCCGTCTATATCCCTACCGCCGACCAAGATGGAAAGGTGACATGGGGTGAGATCACCGCTATCACTCGTCACGATCCAGGAGATCAGCTTTATGAGATCAAGACTCTCGGTGGTAAGTCTGTCATCGTAACCGAGTCAAAGTCTCTGCTGATCTACAACGACGCAACTAAACAGTTTGAGCGTATGTCCACACCCGACGTCCGCCCAGGACACTGTGTACCTGTCTCCATGAATCTAGTAGCACCACCAGTGATCGTCGATTCTGTTGATATGTCAGACTATCTACCCAAGGATACTTATCTCTACGGTACTGACTTTGACATTGCCTCTAAAAGCGTCTCTGAAGTAATGGAGGACCGTGAGCGTGTCCCTGGTGGATGGTGGGAGGAAAACAACGGTAAATCGTTCACTCTCCCATACGTCTCTAAGGCTCGCTTTGCACGCACTCACGCCCGCTCAAACACTGATAACATTAAGCCAGGATACGTCTATCCATTCACTACGAACCGTGAACACGCTCGCATCCCAGACCATCTAAGTCTCAACGCCGATAATGGTCGGTTTATCGGCCTGTACCTGGCCGAGGGGAATGTAGACGTGAAGAGCGGTTATATCCAAATCACCAACAATAACACTGATATCAGAGAGTTTGTAAAAGACTGGTTTGAGAATCAGCGTGTCGAATTCTCCGAAGTTGTAAAGCTGAATCACATTGGCGGTACGTCGTCCACTGTTCGCGGATTCTCTACTGTCTTGGCAAAGTTTATGGACCTCTTCGTTGGGCACGGTGCAGAGTCAAAGCACGTTCCAAAGGAGGCATTCGCTGCACCAGAGGAGTTCATCGTTGGTCTTCTAGACGGATACTTCTCTGGCGATGGTACAGTCTCAAACAACTCAGTTGAGGTGGGCTCTGCTTCAGCCGAGCTGATTGACGGGATCAGTATGCTCTGCACCCGTCTGGGCATCTTCGGTAAGGTCTTCAAGTCGCAGCTTCTCACTAATAATCTGGGGACAGAGACTATACTGCCAACCTATCGTCTGTCTATCAGGGCACAGTGGGCTACACTGTTTGCCAAGAAGGTGGCACTGATCGACGGTGACAAGAATATCAAGCTGCAGAATATGACCGCGTCTGCTTCTCACCGCAACTTCGCTCACCAGAATGATGTGGTTCTGGATGAGATCGTTGAGATCAATGTGATTGGTGTAGAGAAGTATCCTAAGGTCTATGATCTGACTGTACCCAGTACGTTGAACTTCGGTCTTGCGAACGGTCTACACGTGGTAGACACGGCCGACACAGGATATATGCAGCGTCAGCTGGTAAAGGCCATGGAGGATCTTTGCATCCAGCATGATGGGTCTGTCCGTGACGCCGTGGGCAACATCATCCAGTTCGCCTATGGCGAGGACAGTATCAACTGTACTAAGATCGAGAGCCAGCCCCTGAATCTGGGTGCAATGACGGATGCACAGATCAGCGAGGCCTATGCCGTCCCTGGTGCGTCTGCCAAGGTCCAGGCCGCCTACATTGCCGCCGCCCTGGAGGACCGTCGCATGCTGGTGGAGCGTGTCTTCCGCAGTCGCCTAGAGAAGGCCGACAAGCAGAATGTCTACTATCCCGTCCATCTGGACCGCCTGATCCACACGGTAGCCCGTCAGTTTGAGTTCACGGGCAAGGAGACGCCGGTTGCAGGCGAGTACCTGATTCAGCTTCAGTCCTCTATTGCCGAGCGGACGGCCCCGCGCAACCGTCTCTGGCACGCCCTTCTCCGCTACCACATGGCCCCGCTAAAGCTGACCAAGCTCCGCTATAGTCGCGAGGCCGCGGATCTTCTTGCTGAGCAGATTGTGCTGAAGCACTGGAAGGCAATGGCCAACCCTGGTGAGATGGTGGGTATCATTGCCGCTCAGTCTATTGGTGAGCCCAGTACGCAGATGACGCTCAACAGCGTGGACTGGGACACGCGTATCATGATCGCCAAGAACGGGCGTATTGTCAGCCCACAGATCGGCGAGTTCATCGACAACTACCTGGAGTCGGCCCCAGAGGCCAAGATCCAACGGCTTGCCAATGACCAGATCTACATCGATCTTGACGATGGCAACGACTGGCAGGCTATCTCTTGCGACACGCAGGGTAGGATGGTCTGGACCAAGCTGGAGGCCATCACCCGCCATCCCGTGATCAACGATGACGGGACGGATACTATTCTGGAGGTCACCCTCCAGAGCGGTCGCAAAGTCAAGGCAACGAAGGGGAAGTCGTTCCTGAGCCTGGTCGAGGGCCAGATCAAGGAGGTAAACGGCTCCGACCTCCAGGTGGGAACCGTCGTGCCTATTGCCAACAGCCTAGCCCTCTCCGGTATGACCACAGTAGAGTCAAACGGCATGCTAGTAGCAGAGGCTATTAAATCTGGTCTACCCGACTGGGTTCTACAGGCGGATGACCTCTATGTGAAGGGTCTTGTTACCGGGCTTATGGAGATGTACGGGCAGATCGCTACAGCAGTGACCATGGTCCTTCCCACCTCGGACTTACTGGTTCGTACCCAGCTACTATTGACACGGTTTGGTATCTTCAGCAGTTCTGCAGGGACTACACTGACAGTCGCAGCAGAGTTCAACACTCTGTTTGCCAAGACCTTCCGTATGGAGTCAATCGACATGCAGAAGGCAGTTAACCGACTGGTAGACTCAACAAACGCCAATACCACGATGGGCGACATTGTCTGGGACACAGTCAAGACCATTAAGGAGGTCAAACCCATCCACGGCTGGGTCTACGACGTAACAGTGGAGAACACTAAGAACTTCATGACGCTGGACGCGATCTGTATGAGGGATACGTTCCATCTTGCAGGTGTAGCAGCCAAGTCCAATATGACGCGAGGTGTCCCTCGCCTGAAGGAGCTCCTGAAGGCCACCAAGAACCCCAAGGCCGTCTCGCTCACGATCCCCCTTCGCAAGGATCTGCGGCACTCCAAGGACGAGGCCCGCCGTGTTGCCCAGGAGCTGGAGTTCACGGTCCTCCAGGACCTTGTCACTGTAGCACGCATCTACTTCGATCCCCGCGACGATGCGACCCTGATCGCCGATGACGCACAGTGGCTGGCCTTCTACGCCGCCTACGAGCGGGCTGTCGCCCAGGCCGACGACGCTCTTGAGCCCGCGGCAAAGGTCAAGGTCCCCGTCGACACGACGGAGGACGGTACAGCCGCCCCACCTGCAGCCCCTCTGGTCCCTGAGATGAAGCGTAACCCTTGGATCCTCCGCCTGGAGCTGGACCGCGAGAAGATGTTTAGCAAGAATATCACTATGGACGACGTCGCATACGTCCTGGACCAGAAGTTCAATACGGAGGTCTCGACGATCTATAGCGACTACAACTCGACTCGCCTAGTCTTCCGTCTTCGCATGAAGGAGGATGATGACGATCCACTGAACAGCCTCAGCCAACTCAAGATGCTCCAGAACAAGATCCTAGGTGGTACCATTGTACGCGGTGCTCCAGGGCTCCGCACAGTCTCCTTCACGAAGACCAACGACATGTACGAGCTAATAGGTGACAAGTACGTAAACGTGGAGCAGTTTGTCCTTGATACGGATGGGTCCAACTTCCTGGACGTGATGTGCCACCCTGATGTTGACGCCGCCCGTGTATACAGCAATAACGTGCACGACATCTTCGAGAACCTGGGTATCGAGGCCACGCGTGCCGTGCTCTTCAAGGAGATCAGCACGCTGTTCGAGGAGACTTACGTGAACTACCGCCATCTCTGTCTGCTGTGCGATGTGATGGCCTCTCGTGGCCGCCTGATGTCTGTCGATCGCTACGGTATCAACAAGAACAACATCGGTCCACTGGCCAAGGCCAGCTTCGAGCAGACGGAGGATATCATGTTGCGTGCTGCCCTCTACGGTGAGCTGGACCCGATCACGGGTGTCAGTGCAAACATCATGACGGGTCAGCCGATCCGTGGCGGCACGAGCTTCAGCCAGATCCTACTGGACGAGGAGGCCCTGATCCGCAACACGGCCGCCGCCCCCGCAATGAAGCGGTTCCAGCCCAAGCAGGGTGCAGCTGGCCCAACGGACGATGAGCTGGAGAGCCTGCTCTACAAGGAGGAGTCGGGCTACTGTGCCTCTCAGAATCTCACGATGGACACGGCATTACCGCCCATCAGTGAGTCACAGGTTGCAGAGGATCTTCCTGATGTGGAAGTGGTACTAGTCGACGAGTAACGATCTTACCGAAATATCGTAAATTTAAGAACCCCCTTCGCAGAAGAGACTTCTTAAATTCGCTACAACACGTTAAAGCCGCCGCTTATTTTTCCCTGTTCTGCGTCTTCTTATAGTGCGTTTTCTGGACTTACGAGCATGGCCCCCGCTTCCGTGCAGCTGCTTTACATTATTAATACGACGCTGAGCACTGCAAAAACTGATGATCATGTCGGGTAGGGTGTCTTCAAGAATTCTAATCATCTGGCTCTCTTTTTCACCTGCCTCGCGACCCTCGTGCTCAAGCCTCTTGGCTAATTCCTGTTTTAAGAAATTTATCTGTTGAAATATCTCACCAGTAGAGAGTTCACTTTCATGTGAGATAGCTCCATATTCGGCCACTACGTTGGCACGTTCAGCCACGTTAAACAGAAACTGATTTACATTATCGCCGTATTCCTCAATATACTTACGATAGATAGGAAATAGTTTGCACTCTCTGCTCATTACAGGCATTCTATTTGTTCAGTTGAAATAAAAAGTCAAGCCCTCGGCTACAAGACAATCAACCCACGCGTGCCACGTATATAGCGTCAAAGATACAGTTTGCAGATATGGCGTCAAAGTTAACAAATGTAGGCACGTAGAAGGTGTTGTAGGTGGGTGCTACCGATGTCTGTGTAAGAGTCGTAACTGCACCTGTCTTTCGCTTTACTAGGCGAAGAATCTGCTGAGTCTCACCATTGATCTTGAAGTAGAGGGGCTTGTTAAGATCCTCTAACAACCACTGTTGCCCCATCAAAATAGGACCGGGTGTGGTCTGAGCATTGATAGTTATATAGAGTGAGTTGAGGTCCGAGAAAGAACCACAGTCAATAACAGCTCCTGTTCTGCTGTAGGGGACTGTTGAAGCGGCCAAACCGGCCTCTATAGTTCGAGGATCGTACGCAGTTCCACCCGTCAGATAGGTTACGAAACAGGCCGTCTCGGATTTCAGAGGCGATTCGGCATATCCCCTGCTCATTCTACATTCTCTACAAAAGTTCTTACCACCAGCTGCGAGCCTTACGGGTGGCACGGCGGCGGCCACCATTCTTTTTCGTGCCAGACGCACCGAGGTACGAGAGATCACCAAGGACGTGCCGGGTGTTAAACCTCTTTATCTCCTCCAATTTTACGTCATAGTCCTTGATCAGGTGTTTGATCACACGGACCACACTGTCGTGTGTTCGTTTAAGATCTGCCTTGTGCTCGCTGTGCTCGTCGCTTGTAACAAGCTCTAAGAGGGCATCACGAAGGTGTAACATTCCGTTCACGGTGCTCTGAGCATATGAATACTGAATATCGGCATCCTCTACCGCGGTAATACGACCTACGTGTTCCAGCTCTGCTTTAGCCCACTCCATAACAGCGTGACATGTCATATCATATCTAGGCATATCTGTATATAAGGGAAACCGAAAATAGATAGACAGAATGGAGTCAAACTCGGTAATAGTAACAATGTATTTCAATCTGAAAGATCTACCGGATGCTACCACTGGAACGCGATCAACGGAATTCTATCTGAAAGCCGCTCGTGGGACATTAGCACTAGACTCGCCAATGGTGGTATTCTGCGATATTACTACGAGACCGTGGATCCAGAGCCTACGAGACGAACTCATAGGTCCGAATGAGAAGACAATCTATGTAGAGCGGCCGCTAGTTGAATACGATTTTTACAAGATAAACTGGCCGATTGCAAACGATAACTGGATACGGCATAAATGGCCCATTGAAGGACGATGTACAGCGTCGTACTATCTTACATGTATGTTCAAGATTCACGCGTTAAAGATAGCTCAAGAACGATCGGATTTCAAGGCGACTCACTATTTTTGGGTGGATTTTGGTTGCAGTCATGTTGCCTATTCGAAGACGTTTCACGCAGACGCACTCAGAATGCTAGGATCACCGCGATCGAAGGTGACCGTTCAGATGATCCGGTATTGGGATCGCGGGGAGAGGGAGAATCTGTTTGAGAGCGTAAAAGCGGGCACTTGTGGTTTGGCATGTACTGTATTCTCAGTGGAAAAGACCTATATAGCTAGGCTCTATACACTGATGCTGGCAGTCTTCTATGAGTTACTGTTTAAGGGAATAGGGCATACAGATGAACAGGTTATGTCAGTAGCCTATTATCGCGACCCTGAAATGTTTAATCTCTATTACGGAGATTATTACTCTGTCATCTCAAATTACCATCATATTGTACACGATTGGCATAGTGTTATATACTATATTATTGAGCGATCTTCTAAAGATGGTAATTTGATCTTTGCAGATAGGACGGCTAAGGAGCTCGTTGAGAGTGTGAACGGGGATCATACAGATCTTAGTGATAAGGATTTAACACTAATAAAAAGTCTACTACCGTCATTAGAGAAATTTTTACCCGCCCGCGTTAGGGATGCAGGTCACCATTTCGGGTGAGCGTGTACAATATAAGGGTCTCGCCATAAAAGGGTGGAATCTCGACATTCCCGGTATCAGATTTGGTGCTCACCATTTCAGGCGATTCAATAAGGTCTACGCGTACGTTGCCCTCCCTGATCTGGATACGTGGGTGTTTCTAAGGACAGCTGCCATGATTCAGGTTGAGATGCCGCCACATACGAGAAGCGACGAGCCTCACTTCATTCTTGTTCACGATGTGGGCAATACGAAAAAACGGAGCTGGGATCCGCCAAAGGGTCAGGTGGAGTACAAGGAGTTTGAGACTATAAAGCTCCGCCATCGCTCCTCTAAAACGCGGCTTCACGCCCTACTAAGAGAGGGTATTGCTCGTGAAGTGGAAGAGGAGTCTAAAATTAAGATCACCGACGTCAGAGACCTAACCGAATTGGATCTAGTGGTCGGCGGGCACCACGACGATCTGCCCAACCACTTTAACTATCAGTACCATCTTTTTGAGGGCCGCATCACCTATAAGACCTATCTGAAGGCCCAGCAGGCTCTTGAGAAGCTACGCGAGAATCCGGCTCTTACAGTCGATCTGCCGAAGGACGTCCTAGAGAAGGACCGGATCGCTCTCTGGAAACCCAGTGACGGTCTGGGTATGGTTCTAGAGGGCGACCCGCAGAAGATAATACGTCTCTACTGTGCATACAAAGGGCTTAAACTGCAATAATATTGAAGGCTAAAGAGATAATGATAAGCCCTGTTATGGAACATAACAAGGCTGATCCACCCTACAGGTGGCTAAATGGCGGCCCGACCGCCATGGTCTTCGATATTAGAGAGACCGAGGATCCACGCTTCGAACAGTGGATCTGCTCACCTATTCTCAAGGAGACTCAGGAGACAAAGAATCAGATCGACAATATCTATTCACAGGGGATGTGGGATGATTACAAGAAGATCACCAATCCCTACGAATACGTCTTCCTCAGTCTGAATCGACGGATGAGCCGCTCCGTCGCGGTTAAGACGCCGCTCTCTCGCTCCTACTTCAAGATGCTAGAGATGTTGAAGGGAGGTGAACTGATCAATGAGGTCGCCCAGCTGATAGAGCGTGATGGAGGGCTGATTACCTCTCATGCGGCAGAGGGCCCAGGCGGCTTTATCGAAGCGGTCCATGACGTGCTGCCAGGCAGAGTTCTCTTCAGTCAGGGGATGACGCTCCGCTCGACATCGGTCAACATCCCAGGATGGAGAAAGACCACTAATTTCCTTCACCGTCATCCGCAGGTGAAGATCACTTATGGAGCGGACGACACCGGTGATCTGCTCAAGGTCCACAATATTGAGCATTTCGTGCACCAGTTCAATAAGAAAGCCCATTTGTATACGGCGGACGGTGGGTTCGATTTCAGCTCAGATTTCAATGCACAGGAGGAGACGATCCTTCCCCTACTGGTGGCCGAGTTCTACCTTGGTCTGAAGTCGATCCAGCGTGGTGGCGTCATCCTGGTAAAGATCTTCGACACCCTCCTTCGCCCCACCCTGGAGCTGATCTGGATCGTGACCCGTCAGTTCCGTGAGTGGACCATTGTGAAACCGAACACGAGTCGTGGTGGCAATGCCGAGCGATATCTCCTTTGCAAGGGGTTCTTGGGCCTTGATGAACCGACAGAGGCCTTCTTCTGTCAGGCCATGGAGACAGCGAACGAAGGCAGGACAATTGCCTCCTTTCTGCAGACAAAGCCCCCAATCTCATGGATTCAGACAATGCTAACGGTTCAGGAGCAGATCTCACAGCAGGAGACAGCTATTATCCGTCAGACACTGAATCTGATTCAGAAACCGGATAGGGCAACAATCCGCCGCTTCATTGAGCAGAACGTGGAGCGTTCAATTCAATGGTGTGTAGACCACAACGAAGCGGTCAATCGTAGATGGCATGATCCGCTCTGGCGTGAACAGACAATACTGGATGAGATCAATGAGCTTGTAGATACCAGGGCAGTAAATTCGTTCACTTCGGATTGGCGCTCCCCATCTGAGGCTTCACAAACTGATTCACCAGAACAGAGCCGACCGCAACGGAGGCATCATGTTGTGACATTCTCCCGCTCTCGACCTTCTCGATTTGAGAGATCATCAGCCCGAGCACGTCGCGTGGGTAGTCCCGATTCAGAAGGGTGGCAAAGAGTTTAGGAAACTCCAACTGATACTCGGCAAAGCGTGAGGAGACCACGGCAGGTGACTCTGTTAAGAGTGCCTTCTCTACTTCCTCTATCATACGACGGGCCACTACAGACTTTTTTTCAGGTACATGGACCGCAGGTTCAGACACAGGAACCGCAGGTTCAGACACCGCGACCTCGCAACTACATTCGCAGCAGCTCGGTTCGCACGCCTTCGGACCATTACCGCTGACATCAAGAACGCAGGTTACGGGGTTGGCCGACACATCGTACGTACAACAGACGGGCCGCGCTCCAGAGGGATCGAGAATTACCACCTTGTTATTGGAGAGGTCAAATACACAACAGTAGCACCCACTCTTGCCCATCTCGTACTTTATGCACCTGTCGCCTCTCTTAAATAGATTCTCCCTTACAGATAGGAATGCCGAGAACAAGACGCCATCGTGGTGGCGGTCTATTATCAGCTCTGATGCCTGCATCACTAACCCCCTCATTACCAGGTGGTCTCTCTGCCTCACTACCGACCACTGATTGGGGTCGGTGGGAGCCATACGCACCCAGCTATGGATGGGGACCTAATACCTCGGCCCCCGCCCCACTTGCCAATGGTGGGCTCTATACAGACACTCAATCTACGCAGCCCTGGGGGTCGGCTCCATTCCCGGCTACACAGCACGCGTTCGCATTAGAAGCCTCCAAGATCAGTGGTCTACCTGAGGTGGCATACCACCAGAGACCTAACGATAATTACGGTGCGTCGTACTCTCCTCTTGTCGGATCACCGATCTCACCTCTGCACTCCTCCCTATCGGGTCCCGCTGGTCCTATGCGAGGTGGCATGCGAAGCAGACGCAGACGCATGCATCGACGCAGACGGACAGCTCGTCGGTAAAAATCACACCATCAAACAGGGATGCAGACAGGTAACAATTCAACAGTAGACGCAAACGCGGCAGTACCCCCAGAGATCCAATCTGACGATCCGAGACATCTGAAAAATCTCACCGCGAAGATGAACTCTATAAATGCACAGACTGCTAGTGACACAAAATACGATCCAGCCCCACCCCCTAGAGTGGATGCATCAGGTAACCCCGTAAGAGAGTACTTTGCAGACTCAGGGGCCCCTATTGGGCTCACAGAGACCAGGTTATCAGACGAGTACCTCTATGCAGTCGGAGCCGCTGCTGCATCTGTACTCGTAATTATAGCCGTAATTCTGGCAGACCCAGCTCTTTTTAAGAACATCGCAAAGATAGAATACAGTTTTCCCCTGTTGGGTGGTGCCGCTGTTCTTGCGGTTATGACTCTTGTTATTGTACGTGAGGCCATGAAAAGAAACAATTACGTTCGATGGCATCCGAATATGCGTGGTTGATACACCGTCTTGTACTGAATTTAAGAACTCCCTTCGCCGAAGGGAGTTCTTAGATTTTCGTTAGAGCCATATGCTGGCCCAACGTTTTGCGATCAGCGACGCAACGCCTTAAGTGTACGACGCACGGTACGTTGACCGCCAGTCTGACCCAGGGGTACCAGGCACGTTCCCGTAACCGTCATGACCATATACGAGGCCTCATCATTACGACCAACCTCCGAGACATCCGTGTGGAGTCCTATAACCATTACTGTGTTGGGGTAAGTAGTCTGCACCTTGGCGGTAAAAGCAGCCAACGCACGAGCCTGTAATCTATCGACGGCCTCCTGAATGAGCGTATTCTTACCGCCAAATACTGCACCAAAGCCGGCAAAGGCCGAACGCAACATCGATATAGCCTCGACATTGTTCAGAAAAACAGTACCGACCGGGGTGTATTTAGTCGCATCAAACTGCGGTGTTGTCAAGAGAGTGAACGACATCTGAAATTAGGTGATAATTTGTTCAAGGATGGTATTCAATAGTAGAGTGCTGGACATGCAACCGACAACAGCTATGTTACAGATGATCCTCAGATCTTTAGTGGGTTCAAGTCCAGCTAAGCGAATCCAGGGATCCAAAATTGTATCAGAGCTCTTTGTGAGCTGCTGTTCAGCCCGTGTAATTACGCAGCCACGCAGGACGACCTGCTGAAGAATTATCACCACGAAGAAGAGGAAGATAAAGAATCGCAGCGGATGTAATTTCGGTATAGCAAAATAGAGCGAATATAAGAGCATACCACCGACGAAATGAAAGACCATAAGTGCCTGTCCCTTAGCCTTATCGTCGCCGGGGAGCCAGAAGAAAAGCACCCGTGCCAGGGAGACAAAGAGATCAATTAGTGCGTATTTAATGGGCCGCAGTACATTTCGTAATGTATCGACCGGCTCCGGTCTCTCCATTAAGATATTCTATGCTTTAATACGATGAGTTCTGCCGCTGCTAACGTCGTACTGGCATTATGAGCAAACCGGTATAAAGATCAACATAATATCAAAGATATAATGCTTACTAAACATCAGACCGCATCGATCGTAAAGCACCTTCGTGCTGTAGCCGACATACTGGAGAGTAGCACTGCGGTGGCTGCAGGAAGCCAGTCGAATGAAGTAAAGTCAAAGCGTGGGCGTAAGCCAGGGGCAGTCGATGCCGAGCACCGTTGCAAGGGTGTTAGCGGTACCGGTGATCAGTGCAAGAACCGTGCAACGCAAGGGACGTATTGTGGAAAGCATACGACTGCCACTGACTGACTTCGGTAACGTCTTGTACCGAATTTAAGAACTCCCTTCGGAGAAGGGAGTTCTTAAATTCGGTACAATAGTAACCAAGCCTGTCCCAAAGATAAGCACCCGTAGGGGTGCTTAACTTCGGTACTTGGCGGTACTTGGCACTAAAATTTGACACGAGCCCGCTTTGTGAGACAGTAGAACAAAATGTCATCCCGCTCTTTCGTTCGTGCATCGATCGCCGGCATTGTCTATCTGATTGACTCTCAAAAAGGACGGGTCTACACCTATAATCTTGATAATCCGACTTATATTGGTGACCTAGAGCGTATTGAGGGCACTGAACTTGCTACTTCGGAGGGGAACCTTACAGGTGCTCGTCTGAAACTGAGAACGAATTGGAAGAGAATTATGGAACAGAGTCTCTCACCAGAAGCTGCGGCGAGTTGAGCGGCGCGTGCCACGACGGCGACGACCACCGTTCGGGCTGTAAGCCTTCATGGTGTAGGCCATGGCGGCGTTACGGCCGTTGTTGTTGTTGCTAGGCGGATCTCCCTTGCACTTGACATTGCCCTCGTAGTGCCACGCACCAGTGTAGCCCTTGGGGGCAACATTGCAACCACCGCCACGACGACGAGTCTGTCTCCGGGAACGAGTACGGGGCATCCTGTATATTTAACGCAGCGATTTTTACAGATCCGTACGAACGTTGTTCATACTAACGTAGCGTTTATAGAGCAGATATTCATCTGCCGAACTGAACCGATACGGGGATTTAGGGTAGAGAGCGGTCTGTGTGCTGGCCTTCACATAGACACTCGCACCCTTGGCGTTAGAGATCCGTTCATCGTCCGATATCAGACGTCCTGTAGGCAGTGAACAGATGCAATTAATAGGGACCGCCGGTTGTGGCAGTGAGGCAAGGGTACTCAATACAGTCGATGTGTATGGGATAGGCCGATCCGAATAAGGGATTGTAAAATCAGAGACTGTAGGAAACGCCGCTATATGGTCCCGTCGTCCCTGTCTATATGCAATCTTTTCAGCGTCATCTGCAAACTGATACCATATACGATCACTGCCGTTAGCGACACCGCCAGTGGGTACAGTATTAGCCAACCGTAAGAGAATAGCGGAGTTATTGTTTTCAACACGTTCAAATGTCGCCCAATTCTGCTTATTGGCAATATTGTCGCGGTCGGAGATAAATTTAGAACTATTTATGTAGCAAAAACTACTCCTATCGGGAGGCAGGGCCATCACTTACCCTTTGTGGCTTTTTTTTGCCCCACTGCGGACGCACGAGCCATGCCAGCAGCCTGGGCGGCCTCCTTCAGGCGGACCGTCCGCTGGTTGAAGACGTCCTTGGTCTTCGCACCCTTCCCCTTTCCCTTCTCTTGGCGTGTCTTAGGCTGATCCATCTTGACGGGTTCAACTCAGTTCTAGACGTCGAGTCTGATTTCAATTTTTCAATCATGGACTGAAAAATTGAGGGCACCCGTGCAGAACTGGGTCTTAAAAGCGATGTTCTCACCCCTACTGCTCAGAACGCAAAGCAGCAGGGCGAATTCCTGGCATGGCATTTCAACAGAGGCCGACCGCTCACAGACGCCTATCACTACACAGAATACGGTCGGATCCTGGATATGAATGACAGACTTCTGGTGGAATACAGGGGCCGTCTGTTCACTCTACCGGCCCTCTTCCGCAGTATCCTCTACTACATTACTGGCTAACGTCTTGTACCGATTTTAACCATGCCAGTCCCAATGCTAAGCTGGGGGTGCTTAATATTGGGACTTGGCGGTAACGTGGAGCCAACTACAGGGGCTTAAAGCCTCGTCGCTTTTATGCACTAAGGGATGATTTACTCTGCCGAACAGGCTAATATTATAGAACTCTGTAAACAGGGACAGAATGTCATTGTAGATGCTGTTGCCGGTTCTGGTAAGACAACTACTCTTCTAGGGATAGCTGCCGCATCAGATGAGCAGATGTTGGGCGTGCTCTACAATCGCTCTCTGAAGGAGGAGACTAGACTGAAGGTCCAAGCTGCCAATCTCCACGCCTTAGAGATTCACAACTATCACGCCCTGGCTCGTAGATACTACGACAAAGAGTGCTGCAACGATACCGGTCTGTCCAAAATCCTCAACACGAACAAGCCCTTAATCCGTAAGCTCCCATCTTGGAAGCGTATTATTCTGGACGAGGTCCAGGATATGAGCCCTCTCTACTACAGACTGATTATCAAAATCATAGTGGACCTGAACAATCCTGACCTACGTCTGACCGTAATGGGTGATCATCTACAAGCGATCTTCGCCTTTCTGAAGGCCGACTGTAGATTTCTCACCTTGGCTGCTCAGATCTTCAAACCCGTCACGGGTCCATGGATCAAGGCCTCTCTCTCCACGACCTATCGATGCTCCTCTTCTATCTGCAGTTTCATGAACGAGGGGCTGTTGGGTTACAAGCGAATGGTCCCCGTCGACACGAGTCCATCACCACCGGTACACTACGTCTACGGGAGCCCATTCGATGCTCATAAAGTCCTTACCCGTTACATCACTGCCTTCCTTACACCGACTTACGGGTATAAGGCAGAGGATATTTTCGTGTTGGCCCCCTCGGTCGCGTCAAAGGGGAAGACCACGCCGGTCAGTCTACTGGAAAACGCCCTGGTCAGCCGCGGCATCCCTGTCTACGTCTCCAACGAACGAGAGGCCGAACTCTCTACATCGGCCGAGTCACCGATTCACGGCAAACTAGTTATCACCACGTATCACCAGTCGAAGGGTCTAGAACGGGCAGTTGTAATCGTCTATTCCTGCGATGATTCGTACTACGATTATCGGGATGACGACCGTAACCTCCTCTCCTCACCGATGTACGTAGCTATGACCCGTGCCAAAAAATACCTCTTTGTCCTCCATGACAACAAGAAGCCGCCCCTTCGGTTTTTCAAGAAGCCGACCACAGACTGCGTGGTCTATATGGATACGAACGGGACTATTCTGCCAAATCTCCCTGTGGGCAAGACTATATCGACCGTAGTCCCTACCAATGCACGTGTCTTTCTAGCTAGCGAAATAACTAATTATCTGCCTGCCGATACTCTACTGAAAGTCCGTGACTACCTCACAATTCAGACACTGAAGGACCCGTATATGAAGATTCCCCTTATTTCGACGATTCAAACCAGTCTAAACACCTTTGAGACAGTATCGGATCTGAATGGCGTGGCCATCCCTGCTCTCTACGAGTGGCAGCACAAGAAGGTGATGCGTATCACTTCACTACCGACGGATCAAGTGGTGAAAGATGGACCGTCTTTCGTGGGGCGGTACACGGAGCTCCAGCGTACGATCGCCAAGTCGGATCAGGAGCCCAAGATAGATCTGATCCTTGAAGCAGCAAATCTCTTCAATGCTATCTTCTCAGGGTACCATTACAAGGTGGCACAGATCAAGAATTACGAGTGGTTGATCCGAGAGCAGGTGGAACCGTCACTAGCCATCCTAAAAGATGAGCTGGGTCATGACGATGTTCAGTATGAGGTGGAGATGCCAGAGCAGGTCTATGTGGGAGCCGCTATTCGCGGACGTGTGGACGCCTATTCGGAGGCCAAGTCTACACTCTGGGAGATCAAGTGCACGGATACAATGGACATCAGTCATGAGATCCAGACAGCGATCTACGCGTGGATGTTCATGCGAGCCTATCCACGACGATTTCAGTCTGTCTCCTTCATGTTGCTAAACATCCGCACAGGTGAGTCACGGAGACTCCACGCCTCTGCAAACAACCTGAACGAGATGATGGCGTTTCTGATTCAGGAGAAAATGGCCAAATCCACCAAGACAACCGACGAGCAATTTATTGCCGAATTTTCGACAAATAATGAGCCCCCTTCCGTCGCCCCAGTGGAGATCAAAGTAGCCAATATGGTGACACCTGCACCAATGTTTATCGATGACCCCCCGCCCCCACCGACGGTACAGGAGGAGCCCGCTCCTGAGGAGGAGGCTCCGACGCAACGCGTAGTGGTATTTGATCTAGAGACGACGGGTCTACCGCAGACACCCTCGTTTGGCAAGTACTATCCCCCAAGTGAGCTGAGTAGATATAACGCGAGCCGCATTGTACAGTGGAGCTGGTCTCTCCACGAAGCCGATGGCACCCAATTAGAAGAGCAGGATCATATTGTGAAGCACAATACAGCCGAGTACCGGATCCAGAATCAACAGTTTCATGGAATCACCGATGCCATTGCAACGGCCCGCGGCAAGCCCTTTGAGACGATCCTCGAACTCTGGCTAGCGGCCCTCAACCAGGCGGACGTCATTGTGGGACACAATGTAGGGTTCGATCGCCATGTTCTCCTCTCGGAGCTCCATCGCAGAGGCCACCTGACGGTCGCCGCATTGATGGAGACGAAGCAGTGGGTCTGCACGATGGAGCGTGCCAAGGAGCTATGCGGACTGAAAGCCCGTAATAAGCTGAAGCCGCCTAAGCTCTGCGAACTGATGCACGCTCTGGGCGTCACTGAGGAGCCTGGTCGGGCCTTCCACAACTCGAAACACGATGTCTACTACACGGCTAAGTGCTACTTTGCCGAGCAGGTCCTGGTCAACCCCTGTCCCATAATGTACGACGGGAAACACGCAGGAAAAACCTACGAATATATCCTTCAACACGACCGTGCCTATGCCGTTCACAGTCACGCAGTCTGTAATGTTCGCAAGCTATACACATCACCGCTCCGTAAGCTCTCTAACTGGCTCAAACTGAGGGTAGCGACGGATCCAACCCTGGCCGCTGAGGTGAAGGTTCAGGAGGAGGCGATCCGTAATGTGGCTCCAGCGTAGAGTCCGATCGTATAAAAAATTAAGCAACCACTGGTCGCTTAATTTTTCAGAAATTGTGGTTTAAGGTGAACTCTTAGCTACGGCAGCCTTGCGTGTATAGGGCTTACGTGCCACACGCTTCTCCATCCGAACAATCGCCGTCGCCCTATAAGCGCCGGGTGTAGCATACACCATAAAGAGCCGCGTCGGAGGAAGGCCGTCTATCAGTCTGTAGAGATCGCGTTTACCGTGACAGGTCAGGATCTTGTCCTCTGGACCATGGCCTAAACTCTCAGCAAAGACGTGTTGCCAGGGTTTGCAATCGCGTCGCGTGCTGAACTTGGGTACGGCAACATAGTGCCAGGTCCCCTTATTGATAAGAAGACCCAGTAGCTTGGGTGCATCCAGATCGACCTTCTCCTTCCAGTCTGCCTCTGCGGCCTCCTCATAGTGGAGCCCCAGTAGTTCCAGCAGCTCTTTCACGGTGTTCCAGGGAAGATCACCGCGACTAATTCCACTCATCGTACAGCCAATACCCCCTTCGGCAAGATCATCCAGAGTAGCCGCCGTGGCCCCCTCTTTATACTGTTTCAATAGCTTGGCCTTGAGCTGTGCATCAGTTAAGCCGCCGTAGGCGGTCTCTGTTCGTTTCCACGCAGCCAGGTCCCTGTCAAAGTCCTTGGCGTATTTTGCACCGTTTCGGGTGTAGTACTCGTCCCTGAGCGTAGGCTCTGCCGCCAACTGCCGACGGATCCGCCGCATCTCGTCGCTGATATACTCGTCGCGTTGTTGGTCGATCAACCGCATACCGGCATCCTTGCAGAGAGCCCAGCAATTGATCTGCACTGCTGCGTCTTTTGGGTTGGCACCGCGTCGAGCGGCCAGACCGGTCGCCTTATTTATCAGCAGGGGCTTGTTGGTGATCCATACGCATTTCTTCTCCTGAAGAATGTGATTAAGGGCGTGCAGACCGCAGAGGTGAGCCACCTGAGTCTCCTCGTAGTCACTGGGTCTGGCAGCAGCCGCTGCGGGTGCCTTGGGTCCGGCAGTCGCCTTGGGTCCGGCAGTCGCCTTGGGTCCGGCAGTCGCCTTGCGTGTCTTTTTCGCACTCATCTACTGATAAATGCGAAAAAATACAACAGCCGCTGCTCAGAAATCAGCGTCAATGCGGAACGACATCTGCTCCGCCGTCTTGCCCACGCCGGCCAGAGCGTACGAGGAGACGCGCTTCTCGAAGAAGTTGTCCTTCCCCTCGAGTGAGATCCGCTCCATAAAGCTGAAGGGGTTCGCCGTCTCAAACGTCTTAGGGTAGCCCATCTGAACCAGTAGGCGATCCGCCACGAACTCAATGTACTGGCCCATCATCTTGGCGTTCATCCCAATCATGGAGCACGGGATCGCATCGATGATAAACTCCTTCTCGATCTTAACAGCCTCGCGAATCAGCTTGTGAGCCTTTGTCTTGGAGAGGCGATTGACCAAGTGACTGTAGAGCAGACAGGCAAAGTCCGTGTGCAGGCCCTCATCGCGACTGATGAACTCGTTGCTGCTGGTCAGTCCGGGCATCAGGCCGCGCTGCTTGAACCAGAAGATTGAGCAGAAGGCCCCGCTGAAGAAGATCCCCTCCACAGCCGCAAACGCCATCAGACGCGACGCAAAGTCGGCCTCGGCCCCGTTCATCCAGTTCATCGCCCAAGCCGCCTTCTTCTGCACAAACGGCATGGTGCGAATGGAGCGAAGGATCTCCAGTTTCTCGGCCTTGTCCTCAATATACGTGTCGATCAGACGCGAGTAGGTCTCAGAGTGGACGGTCTCATTGGCCATCTGCTCGGTGTAGAACGCCTTGGCCTCAGGCCACTGAACCTCACCGGCGAAGTTAGCGGCCAGGTTCTCGTTGACAATGCCGTCGGATCCGGCAAAGAACCCGATAATCCGTTTGATAAAGTGCTGCTCATTGGCACCCAGCGTCTTCCAGTCTTTTAGATCCTTGGTAAGGTCCACCTCCTCGACGATCCAGCGTACAGCCACCAGATCCTTGTACATCTTAAACACATCGGCGTGCTCAATCGGAAACAGGACAAAGCGATCGGGGTTCTCCACCAGGAGCGGCTCGTCGGCCTTCTTACGACCACGAGGAACTACCGCAACAGTTGGCTTCTCATCCAGCAGACTGATCTTGGGGGTCAGAGCCGAATCGGTGGAGTTAGCTCTGCGACGTCTGACCATCACGGGCGGCTTCACAGATGCAAATACAATAGCAGGCTGGGGGGCTGCGACAACGGTGCTCATTTCGGTATTTTAGCCGGAGAGTTTCTTACGGTCGAATGATACATAACAGCGGCCCTCAAGTTTTTTCTATGTTTACCGGTATTTTTGCCCTCGACCCAGAACCTAAAGGGAGCAACTGTATCAGGCCCTACATGGATGACTGCCGATTCTGTAAGACAGTCCCACTAAAGCAGAATACGATCGTCGCCTGGTGCATCGGATTCCCGGCCCCGCCTAAACCAATATATTTGCGATATAATACTGTCATATTTCCTGAGCTTGACGTCGACACCTTTCGTTTCTCGGTGCGATTCACACCACATGCCCGCCTGACCCTGAACTTAGCCCGTGCCTCCCAATTATTGGCACACGAACAAGCGTGGAACATGTTCGTAAAAGAGCCATCGGTTCCATATGGGGCCTTCTGCGAACAGGATCCAAAAGATCTCTCAACATATAACCTAGATCTACCGCGTGATTGGGACGTTATTATTCTCACAGCGACCGACTATATATTGACAAAGAGGGCGGCACGTATTCTCTTACACTCGGCTACGCAATTCCATGTTCCACTGATGGACTACCTTCAGGCGTTCAATCTACTGAAGGTGGTTAACGCGTATAAACCAGCTGAGCCACATAGTCCCGCTCTTTAGAGGATGAATCTGCAGAACGAATTTGTGGCATGCATCCGAAAAACAGCCGACGGATGGAGTGATTTCGAACAGACCGTTCGCACGCTTCCAAAACACAGAGTCTATTCACTGATCCCTACTGTCGGCACAACCATGGATTCACGGGTCTTTGCTGGAGTACGGAGACCTTCTGAAGAGGCAGCCAGATGGGCTACGTATACTGCTATAATGGCCCTGTTTACGGCATCCACACATGACTGGCTTCTGATCTTGGAGGAGGACAGCTCCATTGACCTGACAAAAATCCCAGAGACCCCTGCCAATGGAGTCACTATCCTGGGTCCAGGTGCAGTTCTTCTGGATCGGATCTCCGCCCGTGCTATTATCCGTAATCTCCGTATGTTCTACGCCCCCCTAAATGTCATGTTACAAGATCTGAAAACACTGCAGGTATTTGATGTTACCATCCTAGATCTCTCTGTGAAAAGACCTACAAACCTCCATGTATATGGGCCGCTTCTCTTGGGTTCTATTGCTGCCGTGACTGTGGGGCTACTGATCTGTCCACCGAATAGCCGCTTCTGGTCCAAGCAGCTCGTTGGTGCGACTGAAGTGCTTGCACCCAAAGAAGCCCTTATAGGCGGAAAGGGGTGACGGATGGGCGGCCTCGAGGACATGATGGGTGCCGGAACCTCTAATGAGTGCTGCTTTACTCTGTGCCGCCTTCCCCCATAGGAGGAAGACGAGACCCTTACGCCGCGTAACAAGCTCCTTGAGAAGAGCATCCGTGACGGCCTCCCAGCCGGCTCCGGCATGTGACGCCGCCGCACCCCCTGCCACAGTCAACACCGTATTCAAGAGCAGCACCCCTTGCTTGAACCACGGTGTAAGGTCACTACTACAGACAGCATGTCCCAGATCTGCAGAGACCTCTTTCATGATATTTTTGAGGCTGGGTGGTGCAGCTACGCCGTCGGCTACAGAGAAGCTGAGCCCCATGGCTTGACCGTCACCATGATAGGGATCTTGTCCTAGTATAACCACTTTGACATCGTCCATGCCGAGACTGAGTGCCTTGAACACGTTCGTATGGTCAGGGTAGACCGCACCCCTGGCTCTCTCTGTAGAGACAAACTCCCGCAGCTTCTCTGTAAGTACCGAATCAAGTACGGGCCGCCAACACTCGTGGACGCAATCGAGCGACCAGGGCACTGTTACGGCAACCACATCAGGCACATGCACTGCTGAAACGGATAGCTGCTTGTAGAAAGCGGCTACACGTGGATGCGTCTTGATCCGACTGACATCCAGGGCGAAGAGGTGTAGCCCCTCTAAGGACCGCACCCGACTGAGGGCCACATAGGCCTGCCCGTATTCGAAGGTGCTCTTACCAATATCCACTATAGCAGAATCGATAGACGCACCCTGTGACTTGTGGATCGTAATAGCCCACGCCACGCGTAGCGGTATCTGTTGAATGCCCACGTGAGGCAACTCGTGGCTCCACCAGACGTAGGGCTCTACCGTCATAGTGCAACTGCGGAATTTTACAATAGGGAAGCCCCTTGCCGAGGCCTCGAATCCGACAATAACTCCGCGTGAGCCGTTCACTAACCCGGACTCGGGTTTCATGTTAACCGTCAACATCACCTGTGCCCCCTTTCGCAGCTCTAGACGCTCCACGAAGGAGGCGTCCTGGCACAATCGGTTCTGTGCATATTCCACGGTGTCACTCGTCTTCAGAGGTGGCATCCCCTCGTGTCCTCCAGCGTACCACCGAGATTCATCAAATACCACAGACTTGACAAAGATCTTGGCCTCCTCGGCAATAGCCTCAAGGTTCTGCATATTGATCGCGTCTACCTGTTGGTTGCGACTGAACAGAAGGGTTGGCTTGATAGCCTCGGACTGCCAGTTCGTATTCATGCGGCCGCGTAGGATCCGCTCGGACGCCTCAGAAAGAGCCCCCATACGAACCTCGCCAAGAATCTGCTGATAGACTGGGTCTTTTTGACGCCAGATCTCAGTCAGGACGCATGCCACGTCGACACTGCTTGACCAGAGATCTGACTCGAATAGAAAGCGCATGTCGCCGCCGAAATCCTTAGAGACTGGTGGTAGCTGACAGAAGTCGCCCACTAGGACCAGCCCCAGGCCGCCAAATCGCTTGTTCGACTTTCGGATACTGCGACCGATTGCATCCAGCCGCTCAAACAGCTCGGGCGTCAACATAGAGACCTCGTCGATCACCAGAACTCGACACGTGGTCCAGCGACGCCGCAACCGATCCTTTTTGCGGATCATCTCAATCGTCTTCTCCAGTGTATCCTTACCGAGCCCGATCCCCGCCCAACTGTGGAGGGTAGAGGCCTTTGCCTCCAAGAGAAGCGCGGCACAACCGGTCATGGCTGTCACCGCAATACCATGGACCTCCTGACTCAGACGCCGTACAATGGTTGATTTGCCGGTTCCACCGGGTCCCGTGAGAAAGAGGTTCTTCCCTTCACGGATCAGTCTCAGGATCTCAGTAACTGAGGGATCTGTAATAATCTGCATTGCACTCCAATCTTCAAAGTAATCTAGCTCAATTTTACTCAACAATGGACCTAAAGCAACGCACGAGTTCGAAAAAGGTCGTGGTCGTCTTATTGGTGAGACCCTTGAGAAACGCGTCGCACTGGATCGTTCCGTCTAGGCCCATGAGTTCGTTTTGAATGAGATATTCGCGTAAAAGCCGACATAGTTCTCTATAGTGGCACAGGTCACCGACCGCAAGATGAGGAATAGCGGTCTCGTTCTTGACTCTGAACGTCTGATGACGAAAAGGTGATAGTCTGAAGGTGAATACAGTCAGGTCTCTAATTACGTGATGGGACTTCTTAGGACTCCCAGATGCGAGTCTACTAGGAAGTTGTTCCATAAAAGCAACCTACTCTCTATAGATAATTTCATCCAGAGTGAAATCGTGTTGCCACCCAGGAGATCGGACTGTGAAATTCGGTGGTCCAGTACCATGCACCATCGGCCACTGTACTACCCGTACAGTCATCGCATCGCATAGCCACCCACCAGTGAGGCGGTAGGATCAGCATGTTCCCTGGCCGTAAGCGGATCTCCAAAAACTTCAACTCCGAGATCCAAGGCGTCTCTTCGGGCAGCATGGTCCAGGGGTTCCGACCGTAGGGGTCTGCGGGTAGATAACGCCCACCCTGTGTGGCCCCCTCATGTGCAAGCCAGATCAACAGGGGCTTTCCGTCAGTTGCCACAAAGCAGGTGGCCTCCGCGGTGGTTTTCTGAAGACCCACAAAGGCGGATTCGACCGGTTTAATCACACCGGCCCGTATGTTCTTGACAGCAAATGAGCCAGGGAGCCAGTATGGAGCTCTGAAGACGTAACCGATGTCAGCCGCAATGTCGGGTAGACCGGCGGTAGCAGCCAGATCCTCCTCGTTCACCACGCGTTGACTATTAGTTGCGGCTGCCGCTAACCACGATGACCAACCCGTGCGACTGCGACTGCCGCCACTCTCCTCCAAAACAACGGGCCAGCCGAATTTAGCCGTACGCTTTACGTTCCAGAGTCGTGTCCACGTCGTGGGAACTCTACGTATAATAAGGGGTGCCTTCTCATTTAACAGAGCCGACCACTTCTCGTCCTCCAGGCCCCAATTCTTCTGTACAATTGTGTATTCGTGTATAGCGGAACGATAGAAGATAACTGAGAAAACGAGCAGTAGCAATACAATAAAGAGTGATTCTAAAAACATCCTCACTGTGAGGGTCCTGTTGTTTGAATCAGCGGTCTCATTTTGCCTAGTTAAACGCCCACAGGCCGGGAACGTACTTTCCGTTTCTGACTTGATGAAAGTGCTCGTCGTGGATCGTCTTCGTCTTGGATTTCAGCGTCTTGCCACGGGGACCCAACGTCTCTATCCGTTTCGTCCCCTTTCCATTTTTCAGGGAGACTGTTGTACGGACTCCAAAGGGCTCACCCTTCGCAGGGTGCGAAGTGAAGGTCTGGTGCGTGCTCTTGTAGACCATGTGAGGGTGGTTGTTGGCACGGACTGTAGCTCGATGCTTACGGCTCCCCCCGTGATAGCAATTCTTGTAGGGTCGGCAAGAGGCCTTCTCCGTGAACCCCATTGTCTTGCACGTCTTACTCATACAATGTGCCTTACTGAACCTTCGCGGGAACGTCCACTTCTTGGCCGGCTGCATTCTCTAATCTACAGATCTTTTTAGGATTTTCGGGAAGAAGCTGGCCGTAGAGCATAAAATGGGCCAGATTGAGAAGGTCGAAGCGGTTCACAAGTAGGAGAAGCGAGATACCTGCCGAAAAAGCGATTATGGGGAGTGCATGCCCGTACTCAAAGGTAGATCGAAGGGGGTTATAGAAGTAGATCAGAAACGCAGCAGTGACAATTATCCGTGTGGTAGAAATTAGAGGTATGTATCTCTCACCCTGGAATTTGGTAGAGATGTAATAGGCGTACGCGTATGTCAGAATCAGAACAACAGTCAGCGTAGTTAGAATCAGCACGTACGAATCTTGGCTACCAAACCTGATATTCAGCTTCATCCCTACTAGTAGGACATAAAAAGCCCTTCTCATACAACTGTAATGGAGAGCGTTGAGCTCACCTTTCCTTTGAAACGACTGACCTTAAACGCACAGCAGGCAGCAATTGTCCATTACGAACCCTGCACCAACATCCGAATTCTTGCGTCTGCAGGTTCGGGTAAGACCACCACGGTCACAGCCCGTATTGCCTACCTCATAAAAGAGCACAACATACGCGAGGATGCTATATTCTTGACTACCTTCAGTCGCAACGCCAGCGATACTATGAAGGAGCGAATAGAGGCACTAATTGGACCTACGCGAGTCTATGCTGGGACCTTTCACGCACTGGCAAACCGCATACTACGTGAGAATGAGCCATCCTTGTTGAAAGATCTCTACCACGTGGACGAATTACCTCATAAATTCCTCGAATTTCTACTGTCGGAGAAGGGTCGAGCCTGGGTTGGTAAATTACACTTCCTTATAATTGACGAATTTCAGGACATTAATGATGTTCAGTATGAGATTATTCGTCGCTTACATCATCGCACTGCCTACCTGACTATAGTTGGAGACGACGCTCAGAATATCTATACGTGGCGTGGGTCCTGTGTGGACTATATTCTGGACTTCCACCGCCAGGTCTGGAATGTCAAGGACTTCCAATTATCCATAAATTATCGATCCACGGAGGCAATTGTGGCCGTGGCCAACTCAATTATGCGGCGAATTCCCACCCTACCGCACAAGGAGCGTATGACTGCGACAGCACTAGGCGGCGAGAAGCCAGAGGTCCGCTACTTCTACAGGTCGGCCGACGAGCGGCTCTACATCCATCAACGGATCCTAGAGCTCAGACAAGCAGATCCAAACGCAACAATTGCCGTTCTCTCCAAGTTCAATTCGGTCCTCTTCTCTTACGAGGAGACCTTCATCAAGGAGGGTCTTCCTGTCTCCCTCTTACGCAATGGTAACGAAGACGTTCATACGCCACAGGTCTACCTCTCCACTCTTCACGCAGCCAAGGGTCTAGAGTGGGACCATGTCTTCTTTGTGCGACTGAACGACGAGAGCTTCCCTCAGAAGAAGGACGAGGACTCCATCATGCAGGAACGCCGTCTCTTCTACGTGGGTGTTACACGTGCCCGCAAGACCTTAACTCTCTCGTATTCCAAGGGCGAGCACAGCTTGAGTCGCTTTGTCCGCGAGATCCACAGGCCGCTCTTGACCTGGTTCTCGGCCACCCAGTACCGCCTGAGTAGCAGCGAATTTGAGGGTAAATCCCGCTCTATTCGTACAGCTATCGACGGACTCCAGGGTGAGGACTTTCGCCAATTGAAGGCGAACCCAACAACTCTTCCCCAATGGCTCAACAGCCCGGCTCAGAGAGAGCTAATTCTCAAGCCGATTCCGCTCTTCCGCTTGGGTGACGGATGGAGACTGCCCGACTGGGTCAACAGACGCGATCTTCGGTCGGAGTGGGAGCAGTTTATTCGTGCCTACATCTTACGACAGATCGGTGTGCAGCGTCCGGAATCCGGTGGTCATGCTGATCCCGCTGCATCGGATGTGGTCTGGACTATTAAGATCTCGATGGAGGATTCGCTCTTCTTCGACGAGAACCAACCAATTATTGAGCGAATTATCCGGTATCTGTTCCCCCTGGCAGGCGACCCCCTTCACACGCCCCCTCAGATCACCTATACCGATATCATAGAGGCTCTTCAGAGTCTCTACCCGAGCCACAAGTTCGATCATCAGTCAATTATCCACATTGTCCAGATTATACACAAGATCAGGACCACCCTCTACAACCTCCGTTTTGTCAACTACAGAATGGACCTTCTCAGATTTGCATCTATCCCTTATTCGCCGCCCCAAGAGCACCGATGCGACCTGATCCGTGCATGGTACAAGACAAACACTCTGTCAACCCCTGCAAACACTATTCTATCTGAGCTCTTCCTGATGGGTGGGACCTATATTGTAAGACAGGGTCGCAACGCCCTCTTCTACCGCCAGCCCACTCCTGCAGAATTCGCCGAGGTACAGGAATTTCTACAAGCCCTGGAGGATCAGATTATTACACCGTGGTGTAAGACCAACAAGGATATCGTCGCTAGACCCCAATACGAAGATGAGCAACTGACGGCCCAGGCCGATCTGATAATGGACAACACCATGGTCCAGATTCAGTCAGGTAATTCATCTGCTGACATGAAACGGCTAGAACTCCTAGTGGAGCTCTTCGAGACGGCTCATCTGATGCGTCAAAAGGGCCACACGATCCACAAGGTCGTCCTGTTCCAGCCCTTGTCAGGCCTCTGGCTAGAGATGGATATTGCTGAGTGGAACGGCCGCGAATTAGATAGATACATTAGAGAGAGAATTCAATAGAATGTCAAAACAAGGCGACCCCGAGAGAGATCTGTTGAATATAAAGACCCTCTTCAAAAAAAGCATAGGGCCAATAGTCCCTATAATCTCCAAACAGGAGCGATTCAACCAGTGTCTGACTGATATGAAAGGGATTCTCAATAAAGCAGGTGTACCATTTTTCCTGATATGCGGTACGTTATTGGGTGCTTATCGCGAAGGGAAGTTTATAGAATATGACGGCGATATCGATATAGGGATATTGAGATCAAATTATACATCGGAAATTAAAGCAGAGATACTAAAGAGCCGTCTATTCAGAGTAGGAGTGCAGGGCGACCCCAATAGATCTCTAGAGTATAAAAATTACCATGTAAATGGTGTGTGTATAGATATATTTTTTTTCTACAATATGGATCTTCCTTATAAATACTATCATGCACTGTTCGCGGGACTCTGCGATAAGAAACCAGGTGGGTTCTGCAAGCGTGTCCATCATATGAGAGGATTTATACCGACTAGTTTTATGGGAAACAACTATCTGATTCCCGCTAATACTGAAGAGGTTCTTGTGGAGAGCTATGGTGCTGACTGGCGTATACCGAAGAGGATGACATACACAGAAGGCTTAAACGGTGGATTTACCAATATAGAATAATGATCCATTACGCAAATATGGTAGCCGATCTCTTTCATTACGGACATGTAGACTATATAAAGCAGATCGCCAGCAAAAAGCAGCCAGGCGATCTTGTCTACATAGGAATCCACAGTGATGAGACAACTAAGGCCTATAAGCGAACACCGGTGATGTCAATGGAGGCCAGAATCAGGGTAGTCGAGGCCTGTCGGTACGTTGACAGGGTAATACCCAATTCGCCACTCACAATCACGAAAGACTATATAGATCAGCATAAGATAGACTATATCTATATACCCGATAACAGAACAACAGCGGAAAGTGCCATATGGTACTCCTATCCCATGGATCAAGGTATAATCAGAGTACTAGAGTATACATCCAGTGTCTCTACAACGGATATTATCAAGAAAATCCGATCAGATCCGTGCCTGTCTTAAATTATCATGTTTAGATAGAAACCATCATGCCGTTTGTGAAAAGTGCCAGGTACAATCTCTGGGGTCAGCATGCGGTTGAAGAGGTCAATGGCAAATTCTACAAGTTTACCTCTTCAGAGAGTGGTAAGACCGTCTATATCCCGGAGACCGATATTGCCGAATATGTTGAGGGATTCTCCGTTGGTGGAAGACGTAGATCAACACGGAGGAGTCGTCACCGCCGCCGCTCTACCAGGCGTAATTGACATCTATAAATTACCGCCAAGTCATAAGCACTCCCAGCTTATCTTTGGGGTCTGGCTTGCTTTGTGTATCGCAAATCTAAGAACTCCTTCTTCGAAGGGAGTTCTTAAATTCGGTACAAGACGTTACAGCGACTACCTGGCTGTAGGTTATGGTCTATTTTTAATGAAAAAGTGAGTTTATATAGCCTAATAAAACGGCAGCCAGTATAGAATGAAACTGTTCTCGCTAGGTCTGATTCTGTTAGCAACGTTCAGCGTTGCTGACAGAACTATACAAGAAGTGACAGGACCCCCGCTCAGTAAGAGACAAGACCGCCTTCTACTCGATGGTGCAGTGATTCCCACAACAAGTTCTACTTCGAGCAAGACGTCGACTCGATCGTCGCTTCACTCGTTCTCTCCGATCGGTACAGGACAGATAACGCCGACCACCACCTCAACTAAGACCGTAACCGCCTCAATGACCTCTACACGGTCCACAGGCACGTCAAAGACCTCCTCTTCGTCACCCCTAACCACGACAACGGCACGGAGCTCATCGACTATGACAGGTAGCCCCACAACAACTAAGACAGCCATCTTGTCCAAGACTACGACGGGTTCTATCTCGTCTTCTAAGACATCGACATCGTGCCCTACATCGACCCAGTCTCCCGCTAAATCACGAACTCAGACGGCCTCCGCGTCCCCCACACGATCCATGCATGGTTCAAAGACCTCTTCGTCTTCGGCCTCTGTCTCCAGTTCTATTAAACCCACCGTTACGATACATAGTACCCATACAGCTACAGTCTCTATTGCCAGTTCTAAGACAGGAACGGCATCACCGAGTGGCAGCAGAACAGTGACAAGCACAAAGACCATGTCTGGCTCGCCTACCACAACAGCCTCTCCAGCGGTGTCTAAGACTATGACTAATACACCGCAAACTACTAAAACTGCGTCGACGTCGCCGACATACACCAGGAGTCTTCCTGGCAGCAAGACAACGACTGCGTCAGTCACCACTTCCGCCTCAATTAAGATCACTGCAACACCGGTCGTATCACGTACAGGTTCGGGTTCGACCGTCTCTACTAAGACTCTATCTGCGTCGGCAACATCAAGTGTGTCTACACGTGCCGTACCTAGTTCTGTATCAACAAAGACGAATATGGCATCAAGCACGGTCTCGACAATATCCAGTCTCAGCAATACTGTATCAACTGCTACTACACAATCGGTCTCTCCGACAGTTGTACCGAGCGTGACTTCACAACTCACCAGTACAGTATCAATTACGGCTAGTGCAGGTACATCAAAAACTGCCCAGCAGTCACCCACTCAGACGGGTTCATCGAGTCGGTCTAAGACCACCTCTACCTCGGCGACGTACACACCGAGCCCGTCGAGTTCAAAGACGTCAACCACCTCTGTTTCAGGTACACTGACAACACGCACATCCGTGACGCCTCTAATAACACAAACAGTGAGTCGCTCTGCCCAAGTCTCAAAGACCTCTACAGGCTCGGTCTCTTCATCACGGTCACCGTTACAGACTAAGAGCACTACAGCCACTGTTTCGGCTAGTGCAGTTGCTACAGGTACCACCAGTCAGACCACCTTCCCCACGGGTGTGACGAAGACTGTTACTACTACGTACACCCTATCAGCAAAGCATACTGTTACTACGTCATCAAGCCCTTCGACCGCTCCAACGATCACCTTCTCGGATACGGGATCGGTCTCTGTCACTGGTAGCCTGTCGCAGACCCCAAGTCTCTCCCCTTCGGCAGAGCCTACACCAACGGCTACTGGCACAATATCGGAATCGCCCAGCTCCTCTGTTTCGGGGTCAACGCAGTCTAGCCCCTCTACTGTGATGTCGTGGAGTCCATGGTCCACAAATACAGGTAAGATCTCCCAAACTACCACCGCTTCAACGACAGACTCTAAGACAGTCACGGCATCGGGCTCGTCGAGTAATACTGCCAGACGATCGACTACACCAACAGCCTCTGTCACATTTACGGCTAGCACGACAAACTCCAGGACGCCAAGTGCAAGTACGACTGGTTCCAAAACACCATCACTCTCGGGTTCCACAAGTCCCACTATGATCAGCTCAAAAACGCCGTCTCTATCGGGTTCCACAAGTGCGACTGTGATCAGATCTAACACTCCATCACTCTCCTTCTCACAGACAGTCTCACCGTCTCTGTCAGGGTCACCGTCGCAGTCGACTAGCTCGAGTAACGCACCGTCCCAATCCTATATTGCCTCTACCACAGGATGGAGCTCTGAGAGTCCTACAAATAGTGCAAGCAGCTCACCCATTCATTCGGTAACGCCATGGAACTCAGATAGTCCGGCAGTGACACCGAGTGGTTCACCCACTCATTCGGTAACGCCGTGGAGCTCAGACAGTCCAGCAGTGACACCAAGCGGTTCACCCAGTCATTCGGTAACGCCATGGAGCTCAGATAGTCCAGCAGTGACGCTATCGGTCATGGGTAGTATGACTTTGCTCTCTTCAACCAGTGGTTCACCATCACCTTCAGTTTCATCTGAAATAACAGTAACTACAGTTGCATCGTATACACCCAGCCCGGTATTAAGTATGACCGCAACAGCCGGAGCTACAGTGAGTTATGTGGATTCAGCCAGTTTCATGGCGTCACCTAGCCCCATGGCCTCGCCTAGCCCCATGGCCTCGCCTAGCCCCATGGCCTCGCCTAGCCCCATGGCCTCGCCTAGCCCCATGGCCTCGCCTAGCCCCATTGCCTCGCCTAGCCCCATGGCGTCAGATACTCCTCTATCATCGTCGAGCTCCCTAGTATCAGACACGCCAATAGGATCACCTACCGGTAATTCCGTATTAACTTCAAGTGCTTCCTATAGTGTTATCGGATCGTTCTCTACCAGTATATATTCAACACAAAGTGTCTCGGTATTCGCGACTGTATCACCACTCGGCAGTAACGGAGCCTCGCCAAGTACAAATAGCACAGTCTCGCCATTGCCGAGTTCCTCAGGGACCACACGCAATAGTCTGAGTAATTCAGCCTCTCTCTCTGCAAGTCCGAGTATCACTGCATCGCTGCGACCTACACTGACGACCGCGACAAGCGTTTCGGCAAGTACTTCCGCATCGTCTTCTCGAACCCCTACCAGTTCATCGACACCGTCAGTTACAGCCTCTATCACTCCAAGTGTTTCACCTACAGTCAGCCCGTCTAATTCAGGAACATCCTCTGTGACGCCATCTGCAACATCGTCGGTGACACCGTCGGTAACACCGTCTAATTCCGGAACATCCTCTAAGTCAGGGACTCCATCGGTAACACCGTCAACCTCTGGTACCCCATCTGTGACACCGTCCACTTCCGGTACACCCTCTAAATCAGGAACTCCATCAGTGACACCGTCAACCTCTGGTACATCTTCTAACTCAGCCACACCATCGGTAACACCGTCCACCTCCGCAACTCCCTCAGTAACACCGTCGAGTTCCGGTACACCCTCTAAATCAGGAACTCCATCAGTGACACCGTCAACCTCTGGTACACCCTCTAAATCAGGAACTCCATCAGTGACACCGTCCACTTCCGGTACACCCTCTAAATCAGGAACTCCATCAGTGACACCGTCGACTTCAGGTACGCCCTCCAAATCGGGAACACCCTCAGTGACACCGTCGACTTCAGGTACGCCCTCCAAATCGGGAACACCCTCAGTTACACCATCTATTTCCGGTACATCTTCAAAATCAGGGACACCATCGGTAACACCGAGCATATCACCAACTCTCTCTGGGACCACAACTTCCAGTACTACAGGGACACCAAGTTCGAGTGCAACGTTCGGTACCACGCCATCACAGACACCCAGTATGTCAGCGTCGGTCTCCCCAACACGATCAGGTACTGTATCAGGTACGCCATCGGTTACACCGTCAACCTCTGGCACCCCTTCCAAATCAGGAACACCGTCGGTCTCAGGAACACCCTCCAAATCAGGTACACCATCGGTCACACCCTCCAAATCAGGTACACCATCTGGCACACCGTCAGTGACGCCAAGTAATTCCCCCTCTGGCACTCCTTCCAAATCGGGTACACCGTCGGTCTCAGGAACACCGTCATTCACAGGTACACCATCGGTCACACCCTCCAAATCAGGTACACCATCTGGCACACCCTCAAAAACGGGTACACCATCTGGCACACCGTCAGTGACGCCAAGTAATTCCCCCTCTGGCACTCCTTCCAAATCGGGTACACCATCAGTCTCAGGAACACCGTCATTCACAGGTACACCATCAGTCACACCCTCAAAAACGAGTACACCATCTGGCACACCGTCAGTGACGCCAAGTAATTCTCCTTCTGGTACCCCTTCTAAATCAGGTACACCGTCGGTCTCAGGAACACCATCCAAATCAGGCACGCCATCGGTCACACCGTCCAAATCAGGCACGCCATCGGTCACACCGTCGGTGACGCCAAGTAATTCTCCCTCTGGTACTCCTTCGAAATCAGGGACACCAACAAAGTCGGGCACGGCTACACGTACACGCTCGTAGTGTAACGGACCTATTTGACAAAATTTAAGTGCATTGAATGCACTTAATTTTAGTACTAACAACTAGCAGAGATGCCCGAGGTGATAGAGGTCCTCAAATATGCCGATTTTATCAGAAGCAAACTGAAGGGTAAGAGTGTCATAGAGATCAATATTAAGAGCGGTCGCTATCATCATCACGCCCCATTTGAGGGCTACGCTGCCCTGACAGAGGCCCTTCCTCTGAAAGTCAGAGAGGTCCAGACAAAGGGAAAATTCCTCTACATTGAATTCGAACAGAGCCACTGGCTCCTCTCGACCCTGGGTCTGAGTGGGGGCTGGACCTGGTGCCCTCATAATAAAACAACACACGAGTTTCCCAAAATAGTGGAGCATCTGGACACGGCGGCATACGAGGCCAAGGTGCTGAAACACCTGAACGTGGAGCTGAAAACAGCAGCAGGGTCCCTCTTTTTCTACGACGTCCTCTCCTTCGGTACACTGAAGGCCATAGAAAACGAGGCCACCTTGGCCAAACGTCTTGCAACAATCGGCCCCGATATGAGCACTATTACGCTACCCGAATTCAAGGAACGCATGGCCAAGGCCACGCAATCAAAGACCGTGGGCACGGTCTTGATGGACCAGCATCTCATCTCAGGTATAGGAAACTACCTGAGAGCAGATCTCTTGTGGCTCTGTAAGATCTCGCCATTTAGGAAGATGTCGACCATCACAGCTGACGATCTTAAACGCCTCTGGTCCGCCACTCGATTCCTGATCTGGGCCAAGTACGACTACAAGAAGGGACTCAGAACGCATGCGATCCCCCACGATCACCCCAAACGGCCTGAGGACTACGACCGCGAATTCTATGTCTATATGCAGACTAAGGACCCACAGGGCCACCCCGTCAAGAGGGAGGAGTTGTCGGTGGGTTCGCAGAAGCGAACCATCCACTGGGTGCCCACCGTTCAGAAGTAGGGTCAGAAACGTGCGTCCACGCCAGGAGCAAAGCTGAACCGGACTGTGAAGAGTCCCCCATTGGCCGCCACACTGAACGTCATCTTGCTCAGCTCGGTCTCTTGAACGTAGGACTGGTTGTCGATCATGTAGACGGTCGGCTCATCGATACGGTCAAGATGAATCTGGATACCGAAGGAAATGAAGTACCTCTGCAGAAGAGCCACGTGTTCCAAATCAATATCTGCAATATTGATTCGGTCCCCATACCACTTCTTCATTCCGCACGTCATGATGAGCAGCAGAACCTCAAAAAATTCAGAAGGTTCGTTTACATCAATGTCGAGATTCAGCGATCCCTTGGGTTTAGGATCCGTACTGAAAAGACTGGCTGCAAACTCTTCCACCGTGGACATCTTAGATCTATCAGCTCGTGGGCCTTTATGCGGATGCAGAAAAAGTAAAAAATTGAAGAGGCCCACCCCATTAAAACCAATGCAAGAACGCAAGACAAGAAGATGTCCAACGCAAAGAGTTTCAAGATCTCAACGGCAGGTGCGGCGACCTTCGTAAGCAGTGACAGCATGGAGCCGCTGGAGACCCTCGTGATCGCCATCCTGGACGGCAGCGGCTCTATGGGCGAGCCCAGTGCCCGCCCTGGCGGTGCCGCCGCCGCCGAGTCCACGCTGTTCAATCGCATGGACATCGTGAAGCACGCGACGAACACGGTGGCCGCAGTGGCCGGCTCGTGCCCTAACGCCAGCCTGGCCCTGATCCGCTTCTCGGACGCGGCTGACACGGTTCTGCCGATCACGCAGATGAACGCGGCGGGGGTCACCAAGGCCCAGCACGCGGTCAACTACCTCGAGCCGGGCGGCGGCACGAATATCTGGGCGGGCCTCGGCAAGGCCCTGGACCTGGCGGAGAGCTTCGCCAAGAGCAAGCCCGAGGCAAACATCCACATCATCCTGCTCACGGATGGCGAGCCGACGCCCGACTACCTGCCTATGGGCGGTATTCAGGCGGCCCTGTCCCGCCGCCTGGGCACGATGACGGCGAAGCCGGTTATCAGCAGTTTCGGCTTCGGGTTCAACCTGGACAGCAAGCTGCTGGAGACGATCTGCGTCGCCGGCAACGGCACGTACGGCTACATCCCTGACTGCTCTATGGCCGGCACTGTGTTCATCAACTACTGTGCCGCAGCCTTCACGACGGTCGCCACGAACGTCAGCGTGAACGGCCAGTACGTGGGCAATATCCTGGCCGGCAGCAAGCGGACGCTCTACGCAGCCAGTCCCGTCGGCTCCACTGCGGCCATCACCTACGGCAACAGCGTCGCCGCGGCCGCTACGGTCTCGGCGGCATCCGAGAACGACGGTGACAACGCGAAGGTCGTGGCTCGTCTCCGTGCGGACCTTGCCGCCGCCAGCCACAGCTCCCGCATGGCCGCGAACGACTTCACGGGCCTGCGTGCTCTGAAGGCCTGGATCGGCGACCCGGACGGCGGCTTCCGCACGGCCATCATGGCCGACCTGGAGCACCCCTCTGACGACAAGGGGCAGCTGACGCGTGCAATCAGCCGCGAGGACTGGTTCAACAGCTGGGGTCTGAATCACCTGCTGAGCTACAGTCGCGGCCTGGCCAGTGAGCAGTGCGTTAACTTCAAGGAGGCGGCCCTGCAGTTCTACGCTGCACCGGCATTCGCGGCCGTCCGCGATAGGGGCAACGATCTCTTCGATCGCCTTCCCATGCCGAAGGCAAGCCTGGTCCACCGTGCCGATCCGGTTCTCCAGGCCGCGGTCCGCACGGGCACGGTCAACATGGCCACCCTGAACAACGCTGCGGGCGGCTGCTTCACGGGTGACAGTCTGATCGAGATGGTGGGTGGCTCTGTTCCCGTCAACACGGTGAAGGCCGGCGACCGACTCGCGAGTGGCGACAAGGTCCGCTGTGTCGTCCGCACGGTTCTCGAGCCAAGCGACGGCGTCAAGATGCTGGAGCTGTCGACGGGTCTGACCATCACGGCCTGGCACCCCGTCCGCACCGACTCGACGTCGTCGTGGCTCTTCCCCGCGGACCTGACGCAGATCAACCGCGCCTGGCTTCACCACGAGCCCGTCAGCATGTACTACACCTTCGTGATGGAGTCTGGGCACGTGATGCGGATCGGCGGCTATGACGTGATCGGCCTGGGCCACCACTTCACGGGTCCCGTAATCGGCCACGCGTTCTTCGGTACCGACGCCGTCATCGACTTCCTGAAGACGTACGAGGGCTGGTCGGAGGGCACGGTGACGCTGAAGCTGAGCGACTGGCCCAAGGTTTAGCCGGGCCCAAGGTCTAGCCGGGCCCAGGGCCCAAGGTCGCAGGGTCTCTTAAATAACATTAAAAAATTGAAAACACGACACCCGGGTTTTTGCGTGTAAGAAAGCAACAATGACAAGAATCATTGACGCCATGCTCCTGATCGCAAACGTGCTCGCACTCAGCAATTGGCCCGCCGCCGATCCGCACCCCAGCCGCACGGGCCGCCTTACCGTGATGCCCACGCCGCTTCCTGAGCCGCCGTCTCTGGCGTTGACTCGCGACCATTACTACACCATGCAGATCTGGCCCCTACCTGAGCCGCGCACCCGCGTGGTCGGCTGGTTCGATCCCTCCCCAGGTACGCGGTGGATCGCCCCCCCAGAGCTCCAGACGTGGAATCCCTACCTTCGCGGCGACCCGGACGAGCTGGTGGACTTCTACGAGGGCTACTCGGCCGAGGACGCTCTGCGTCGCCGGTGGACACCGACCGTGCCCAACTGTGACTGCCGCGTGAAGCGCCGTGACACGCCGATGTGGCGGGCCGCAGAGCTCCTCTCGGTGGAGCTCCCTGATCGCGACAGCTCAGAAGAGTCCTGGCTAAAAGACGCTCGCTGGGTCGATTTCGCCGAACGCGGCCGCTCAATGGGGATGGACATCCCCCTTGATGACCCACGTGTCATTACACCGCCGGATCCGCGGTGGCAGGATGTTCCCAGGTCAATCGACAACCGCGTCCTCCGTCATCAGCTCTACCACGTCAGTCGTTACCCGCTGGACTACTCGAGTTACGACGGTAGGGCCTGGCCCCCAGAGACGGGTGGCAGGATGAAGGGCGGAGCACCGCGCCCCGTCATCTGGACGCGGCCCTGACCCCTCGTCGTCATCGTGGTCGTGGCCGCCGCCGCCAGGCGTCGCGTAGATCAACTCTGGGCATTTTCCAGTAAGGTGCTCATGTTCACCGCAGATGCGACAAGGACAAGCGTACTCCATATTATGCAGTACGCTTAACATCTAAACCAACCCTCAAATTTACACAAAACACAAGACCTTTTTTCTGCCTCACACCATGGTGGCCTCGACTAGACCGGCCTTCACGCCGGCAGGAAGGACATTGAAATCACCAAGAAGCAGTGCAATCACCCGCTCATTGGCCTCACCGGTGTGCCATCCCTCGCGCCAGGTAAACCGTCCCTCTGTGCAACCGTCGCCGCGATCCGTAAAGGTAGATCTGAACTTACCGGAAAGATAGACGTGGTAGTAGTGTTCTTCTTCAGATTTTTGATAAATCGTTTCTTCTCCTCCTCAGTCAGAGTCCCATTCGGGCCCGTATAGTGAACAACTATCAAGAGATTTTCGGGAACCTTCGCGGTTTTACGTGGCGGCATTCTACCAAGGAATGGGATTAATCGGCAAAGACCCGTTCCGCCATACCGTTCTGAAACCGCATCCAGTTGTGCGAAACCACGTAGACCTCGACCTCCCATTCCGTATTATCAACCCCGCTGGGCGGCAGCACAGTCAGATCCAGACGCATCGTCGCTCGGCTAGCATTCATAGAGCCCGTAGGACCGAACCGTTCAGGATAGTCGGCAAAGCTGTAAGCGTAGATATACGAGCCAAACATACCGATGCCACCACTGTGCTGTAAAGACCCCCGTGACCGCCACCAACGCTCCTCCTTATCTGCCCAGACCACTGCCCCAACACGGAGAACGGCCTTTGTCAGCAGTGGTCGTTGCGGCTTGAACACGGGATCCATTTCGCCTTCCAAATAGGCCCCGTAGTTCGTCCGCGACTTGTACGCAGCCTTACGGCGTAGGAACCAGATTATTTCGCGTACAGGGCCGTTGGCCGCTTCCAGCGGCAGCGACACAGTGATCGTGTCTGCGGCCCCCACATTGACCACATATTTGAGCGGCTCGGAGAAACTGATGTTGATCACCGGCTCGATCAGGGCTTGATGTGGTCGCTGTATGTAGGCATCACGCAGATCACCGTCAATGTGTGTGAAATTACAGAGAATAGTCGCCTCCGCCAATTGTGGTGCAGCCACGCCCACGTCCACCTGCTCCAGTAGGTCGATCTCTGTATCGCGATTGATCAGATAGATGGTCTGCCCCAGGGGTGATTCGTCGCATGCATGTGGCCCCACCACGAGTCGCACCAC
>Ga0214921_10000495_pt1 | contig 73425 bp, 83 predicted proteins | sample LL1505_MetaG_FD_177992 | JGI IMG/M metagenome (GOLD analysis project Ga0214921, IMG submission 177992) | Freshwater microbial communities from Lake Lanier, Atlanta, Georgia, United States - LL-1505 | ecosystem: Environmental > Aquatic > Freshwater > Lake | place: USA: Georgia | collected... | reverse complement strand
GAATTATTCGTCGTTATCGTCGTCGTCGTCATCGTGTTCATCGTCATCATCGTGGTGTGTAGGTTTATTAGGAGGAGGATAAGACTTAGCCTTAGCCTTAGCATTCCACTCATCCTTTTCATCGGAATCAATAGCCTTCCACAAACGAGCGAGCTCAGTTAAAACCTCAGTATTCTTAGGCTTTTCATCATCAATGGACAACTTAGTCTTAACATCATCCCTATTAGAATTGCAAAATAGAATATAACCAGTAACACGCTTAGGCTTAGCATCAGCAGGGTCAGCCTTGGCCTTTTTCTCCTTCTTAGCAGCAGCCTTTTCCTTTTTCTCCTCTTTATCCTTTTTCTTATCATCAACAGGCTTAGGTTGAACATTAAGTTGCGAAGCAAGAGTTTTCTCAAGCGCATCAACACGCATAGAAGTGGTCTTATCCGACTTCTCGAGCGCCTCAACACGCATAGTAAGAGCCTCAATAATAGCCTTGGACATCTTTATATAGTAAGCTGATAGAATAAAAGAGAATAGGAAAAAAAAGAAATCAATTTTATTTAAATATAACAAGAATTGGGCGAAAATAATATATAACAAAAGGACTTAAAGCCACAATATATTATGAAAAGGACTTAAAGCCACAATATATAAAAAAAGGGCTTAAAGCCACAATATATAAAAAAAGGACTTAAAGAGATATATATTTATGAAAAGGACTTAAAGCCACAATATATTATGAAAAGGACTTAAAGCCACAATATATAAAAAAAGGACTTAAAGCCACAATATATAAAAAAAAGGACTTAAAGAGATATATATTTATGAAAAGGACTTAAAGAGATATATATTTATGAAAAGGACTTAAAGAGATATATATTTATGAAAAGGACTTAAAGCCACAATATATAAAAAAAGGACTTAAAGCCACAATATATAAAAAAAGGGCTTAAAGAGGCCCCCCCCAAATAATATATAAAAAAAGGGCTTAAAACCAAGCAATGAGTGAAGCGCAACTAAAAAAATTAGCACACAAATATAAAGACCTAGACGGGTCACTAATAACAATAAAAAACGAACTAATAAACTCTAGCACACTTCACAACAGTATTTGTAATATAATGGCAAATAAATGGGAAAACGAGAACTTAAGCCAGTCGGCATTATGCACAACACTTGGCGACACAAATAATAAAATAACAAACATAATAAATGAAAAAATAACATTAAATAATGTAAATGAAGACTGTTGGATATGGGCAAAAGCACAAATAAAAGTTAATACACAGAGAGATAAAATAGACCAATTAATATGCGAACTAATACAAACAATTCTCTCTAACGAAAAAACAGAAAATACAGAAAAAACAGAAATAAAACCTTTAAAAGAAGAAAAAAACAATACACCTTATATAGTTGCAGCATTAGTGGGATTAATAACAAAGCTAGTATATACAAATTGGCACTATCTAATAAATTATATAACTTGAATAATCTCTCCTTTAGCAAATAACTCTTTTATAATAGTTTCATCATTACTAGCAGTATTAATAGCGTGCTTGCGCTTATAATAATTAGCACGGGCAATAATACAAGCACAAAGAAGACCAGCTGAGAGACCAATACCAGTCCCAATATAAAATAAATCTCCGCCTTCTATATGGTGTGCATTAATAATAGAACCAAGCACTTCTTCAACACTATTATTCATAAAATCTCTCAAAACTAATAAAATAAATTATATAAATTATTTTATTAATTCAATTTTAAAACAATAAAAAAAAGACAACACACCCCCAAAACATTTAACCTAATTATTGAAAAAGAGCGCATATTGACACGCTTTGACTTGCTCCAACCAATAATGCTCAAGAGCTTCAGTAGTAGCTGCATCGAGCAGAACCATGCTTGAATCCTTGGTCAACCACCTTTGAGGAGGCAACGGCAACTCAGACGGATGTGGTGAAGCCAATATAATCGCACAAGTGTCCTCTTCACACATACGCCGCGCCAAATACCGACACTTGCACTTACACAGCCCCAGTCGCCACACTTCCGTAGTAGTATCCAACACATCAATGGCATCAAACTCGTGAACAGTGGGCAACACGTAACGAGGCTTGCACACATTATGTGTCTCACAACAGTAGCACTCATTACACAAGTCCATCTTCTCTTGCCACGACTTGCCCGCAAACTTGGTGTAATCAGTGCTAGAGTTAATAATAGTAGTCATATAGATGCAGGCTATTTATAAATAATAGTAAAGAACTTATCAATTTTAAATAAGACTAACAACAACTTTTTTGCTACTAGCATCTACTTATGTCACCGAATTCTGGCTTGCTTTAAATAACATTATAAAAAGGATATAAAGACCTTTGCAAGATTAATAGCTTACACTAGTAAGAAAATAAGTAAATCCCTTTATAATAGAAGGGTGTGCTTTCTGTAAATTTACAAACAAATCTCTCTATTTACAAATAATATTTTATAATTTTATTTTATAATTTGAGAGATATTTTATAGAATTTATTTTAGTATTTGTAGACATTTTTATAGAAATTTATTTATGATTTGTAGACATTTTTATAAAAATTTATTTTAGTATTTGTAGACATTTTTATAGAATCTAATCTCTCTAACTACAAATAATATTTTAGTATTTGAGAGATTACAAAAGCAATTTATAAATAATATTCAAGTGCATAGAGCAAGTTATTTATAAATTGTATTTTATGAATATAATCTCTCTATTTACAAATAATATTTTATAATTTGAGAGATTACAAAAGCAATTTATAAATAATATTCATGTGCATAGCGCAACCTATTTATATATTTTTAAATAATTTTAAAATCTCTCTAACTACAAATAATATTTTAGTATTTGAGAGATTACAAAAGCAATTTATAAATAATATTCAAGTGCATAGAGCAAGTTATTTATAAATTGTATTTTATGAATATAATCTCTCTATTTACAAATAATATTTTATAATTTGAGAGATTAAAAATACATTTTATAAATAATATTCAAGTGCATAGAGCAACCTATTTATATATTTTTATAAATCTAACCTACTATCTTAATCTCTCAAATTATAAATAATGTTTTAAATAACGAGAGAAACATAGCACATTTATACAATTATTTTTGCTACCGACTTAAGGTTTTGTCACCGAATTCTGGCTTGCATTAATATGCACTAATAACACACTAACTACACACTAGATGTAACATTAGCCAAACAATACTATATAATAAACGCGCACAATTAGAGCAGAGTGTCTAGTGCATTAATAACTATAAGAAAACAATATAAAGAGGGGGCTTAATATCTATAAGAAAACAATATAAAGAGCTAGCAACTTTTTGCTACTAGCTTAGGGTTTTGTCACCGAATTCTGGCTTGCATTAAATGGTGCATATTAGGGGGACTATGTTTAGCCTTATTTTTAAAATATTTGGGGGATTATATGGGGGGATATATGGGAGGGAGAGGGTGAGCGACTACACATTTTTTCTCCCTGTACTCTCCCTTTTCTATGCCCTAGTCCCCCCATCACCAATCTACTACGCATATCTGTCAAATAAAAAATAAAAGTCTAATTAAAAATAAGAGAAAAATCAAATTATTATACAATAATTTTATATAAAAAACAAATATATTTGTCAATAAAATCTCTCAAATTTAATTATTTATATTATTATTATAAAATAATCTATATGATACATTAGCACCGTGAGGATGCTCTGTATAATCAAAATTATCTACTAATTTAAAACCATTATCCAATATGAATCTAATTTTCAAATTAATTAAACCGGGACTTGGACAATTCTTATTATAACCAATAAAAAAATATTTACTTTTTAAAATAATGGTTTGAAAGTAATTATAAAATATATCCCACGAAAATTCACTTACACTATGGATACCAATTACTAAATCAATAGTATCATATTTGATATCAGAATACGCATTAATAAAATTTATTCTTGAAGTATTTTGAATTTCATTATGTAAATAATAGTTTGATAATTCTAAAATATGTGGTAAATCTACAATATCCCAATTATTATATGAAATAATATTATTACATAACCTACACATATTTCCAAATCCTCCTCCTATTTCGACTATTCTATCATAATTATTAATATTTAATTTATTAAATAAAAATGTTAATTGTAAAATATGTTTTGAATCTAGATCATCCAGTTTTACATATTTATTCTCACTCCCTTCATACCCTATCAAACTTTTTGGTTGATTTTTAAATTTTTCACATAATTCATTATTAATTTTACTTGCAAAATTAAGCGACTGATAATCAGTATCGCCTACATTAATACAAAACCCATAAATATCTCTCGCAAATCTAAAACCCTTTAATTTAGAACCCGTAGTTTTATATATGTTTTCGGCATCATCAAATATATATTTAAATCCATCCATAATATATAAAATGTATTATAAAATCCGCTTTATATTAAAATATTTATGAACTTTATATGTCATAGTAACACTATCATAATATAGTTGCCTTTATGTAGTATTGTTCGGTATTTACTAGACTAAAATTAAAATTAAAATAAAATACACAATTTATAATTTATAAAATCCCTTTTCTCTGCCCCAGTCCCCCCACCACTAATCTTCTATGCTTCGCTGTCAAATTAAAATAAATAATTTATAAAAATTGTTATATAGTATTAGTATTAGTATTAATAGTATATAATATATGACCTCTTGTAATGGACTTGGTGAATGCTTAATTCAATGTGAGTGTGAATGCTATAACGAGGAAACAGAAGAATTTGATGAAGTATGTATTTGTGGTCATAGAGAACACGAAGGTTATTGTCCTACAAATTGTTGCGTTCCTATTGAATGTAGAAATTATAAATATTGTGGAACAAAACAACCACAACAAGTATCATATTGTCATAATGGAATGTGTATGAATTGTGCAGTTCAAATGGGAAAACATACTTATACAAATATAATAGAAGAATGTTGTGTATGTTTTGAAGATAAAATTATGCTAATACTAAAATGTAATCATAAAGTTTGTAATGATTGTTGGTTTAATATTACAAACAATAATTTCGGAAATAACAACCATAAACCGTGTTGTCCTTTGTGTCGTAATTTAAATGATTGGACACAATAGTGCGCCCCAGTCCCCCCACCAGCAATCTCTCAAAATAAACATTAAAATTAAAATATAAAAAGTAATTTACAAACTATAAATAGTAAAGTTATGACAACAGCAACAAAAACAACAAATATTATATCATTAAAAGATATAATATTTACTAACGAATTATGCACACAACTCATAAATTTATATAATAATTTTGGTGAAAACGACGCATTAAATTATGAAAATTGTAAGCCAATTTTAAAAAATATAGTAACAAATAACAATCACCACATATTTTTATATATTGATGACTCAAATAATATTTTGGGAGCGCTAACATTATTGTTAGAGCAAAAATTTATTCACAACGGTAAATGCGTCGCCCATATTGAAGATTTTGTTGTAAAAAAAGAATTTCGTGCGCAAAATATAGGCAAAGACCTAATGAATTATGCTATTACTTATGCACAACACCACAACTGCTATAAAATAATATTAGATACAAATAGCAAATTAGAAAATTATTATGCTAGTTATGGATTTGTTAATAAAGGAACAGCTATGAGCATTTATTTTAGCTAAATAAAAACAAATCTTTAACGCCGTCTTCGCCTTCTAGTTCCAGACGCCACCTTTATCTTCTTAGAGCCCCTAACTTTTTTAGTTTTTATTACTGTATCTTCTTTTTCTATTCTGGCAGCACTTACTAACTCTTCTTCAATATGTTTTCCACTAATAATTTTATCATTGTCATCATAATATATTGGATGTTCGCCATCTGAATTTGGTTGTGCAAAATATGCGTTTTCATTATGAATAATAGCATCCTTAGTATTAGCAGGACAATCATAAGTTATTATTATAGAGTTTGTTGCCTTATTTTTCTTAACTTTTAAATTTTGAACCTTTAATTTAACACCAGGCCACTCGTCTAATTCTTCTTTCCACCAATCCACCAACTTGCCAAGATTATTAGCTTTTTCTAAAAATGGCTTTGGAAAGGCCGGATGAATTTCAAGAACCACAGCCTTTCGTTCTTGCCCTGCTATTTTTTTAAGCTTTATTATTGTTTTTTTATGATTAATGCTAGAGTCCACATATTCGATTTTAAGAGGGTCCACATAAAGAATTTTATTATTAGCATTATCATAATATATAGGATAATTACCATCGTCATCGGGGTCAGCAATCATTTCATTTTCATCGTGAATATCTTTATCTTCAGTGTCACCAGGGCATTCATAAGTTATTATTAAAGTGCAGTCACTAATATTCTTTTTAATCTTAAAATTTTTAGGCACAATATACACACCTTGCCACCATTTTAAATGATTTTTCCACCAATTCATTATTTTACCTAAATTATTGTGTTGTTGTAAAAACGGCTTTCCATAACGCGGAGCTAATATAAGTTTTACAACTTTTACTTCAGAAGACATAACTTATATATATAAAATATTACAATTTATATAAATGAAAATAGTAATATTTTTTCAAAACACAAACAAATTTAAAATTTTAAATTCAAAATTATTTACCTTCTACGTGTTCCACGACGACCACGTTTGCGACTTTTACGCATAGCTCTAGAATGTCTTCTTCTTCTTCTGCGCCCTTTAGCAGTTGTTGTTGTTGTTGTTGTTGTTGTTGTTGTTGCTGGTTTAGTAGAGTTATTTGTACCATTGCCTCTGTTATATCCTTATACGGATTGAGCTGGTTTTGTGCTATCAGGCCCAAAATTTGTTTTCATACCCTCACCTGTTGGCATTTTTTATATATATAACAAATATTATAAATAAATCTAAAACTTACAAAATCTCTCTAAAACTATTATAAATAAATCTAAAACGTATAAAAATATTTTAGAATTTATTTAAAAAAACAGCATTATAATAATTATAATGTATAAGCTGTTATTATTATTATTAACACACAAAATCAATTTAACAACAGCTAAGTCCAAATATTATTACGACTCACGCATTCATAATTTTGGCAACATAGGCCTAGGAGGACAAATTCATTCATTACTAGCTCCTTATGCAACAAAGCTAATAGATGACAAATGTTATAATTCAGTAAATATACGCCAATCAATTCTCTCAAGTTACAATCAAGACTTTTATAATAAACACGAAAGAGTTCCTAAACTAATAGATTTATGTTGTGGAACAGGATCATCTACAGCAACTAATCAATTAGGGATTGATACTAGCGATGAAATGTTAAGCGCAGCAACCTTAAGCGCAGCAACAACTCAATTTATCAAAGGCAATGCAGAAAACTACGGACAACCTCAAGAGTTCGACACAGCAACGCTAATGTTTGCTTTTCACGAAATGCCCAATTATGCACATCATAAAATAATAAAAAACGCAAAAAAAATAACAAAACACGACATACTAATAGTAGACATTAGTCCAAACTATAGTCCATCCAAGCTAATGTTATCCGGCGAACCATATTTATTAAATTATAAAGCCACAATACAAGACCTATTACAAAAACACAATTTTAACTATTTAGAATATATTCCAAATCACGTAGGGTTATGGGTTTATAGTCATAAAAATAATCAAAATCACTTAATAAATAATCTCTATCACAAATAAATACACAATCATTATAATAAGGTCTAGTATCATAATTTGAGCATGTCCTATATTCATAAATACTATATGTTTCAAGAACCATAAGCATTAGCACGGCCACAATAAATGCAAACATAAATAAATAATACATATAATCAGTTAGTATTAGCTGTTTAAACATAAAAAAAATATCAATTTTTTTCTAAACCTTAACCCCCTAAACCTAAACAAGAAGCAGTCCCAAACATAGCACCACCATAGTAAAACAAAGCGGACCCATAAGCTGAGCAACCATATAAAGAAGCCCCAAAACAATAGGAACATAAAACAATACAATAGCCGCAAGAAACGCACCAGGAAGGCACAAAGATAACAAGAGCAATATAAGAATAAGCGCGAACCAAAGACCTTGAACGTTCATCATAATTGTTTCACTAACATAAAAAAAAGACTGCTTCAGCATCTCAATTTTTTTTAAACCTACATTAATTTATAATATGTAAATTTTTATATTTACAAATTATAAAGAAACAAGCACATTAAACCAAAAAGCATCCACATATCACGAGGAACAATCATAACCAACATATAAAGCATAAAACCCACAAGCGGAGTACAAAAGATTGTAAATGCAATATTAAAAGCATTAGGAATAACACCTGAACTCATCAGAAAGACAACCATAGACGCAAACCAAACGTTAATAAGAATAGAGGTCATTTTTCAATAACATAATTAAATAAGTCTTAGCAAGAAATCAATTTTTTTTATGCAAATTACAAATTTACATACTATTTGTAATTTGTGAATAATATACAATTCTTTCATATTCTTCAACTAAGTTTACTAACAATTTTTCTTTAATATTATTATAATTAGTCACAATACATTGACCTCTTTGCCTTGTATATAACTAATTATTACTTAGTTGTCTTTGTCTTCTGCGTGTTATTTTTTTATGTCTTTTGGATTTTTTGGATTTTTTGTATTTTTTGGATTTCATTAATTTTCTCTTTCTATAGCCGCCGCCGTCACTCTCTTCAGCGCGCTCTTCAGCGCGGACATTATAGTTCAGCGCTTTATCCCTAAGAGATTTAAGCTCCCACTCCTCTGCCGGAGTCAAAGACATACCCTGAGCTTTCCTATTGTCGAGGTCGTACATCCGCTTCCACTCTATAAGATATAGGTACCGATTACTCTCAAACGAATTCAACGCAACGCCTTTATTAATCTTATCTTCATAGGTCTTCAAGTCATTCATCCTCATCGCCACCCAAGGGTCTGTATAAGTTGACATAGTTTATAATATATATATATATATTATATATTATAAATTTTTCCTAAAATTATAATATTTGTTTTATATTCAAAAATATACAAATCCTCAAAAGCCTCAGATGTTTTATTTCTAATAATCCATAATTTATAGCCATATTTTACCGCACATAAACCTTTACAAAATTATTACCATTACCAATACCATTACCAAGTCAAAAAATATTGCGTATAATAGTCTTAAAATATTATTTTTTAATCAAAACAAAACAAAACACAAAAATAAGCTTTTTGAAAACAACTTAAAGAAACACCGCTATATATAGTATAACAAAAAAAAAACAAAAAAAAATTTTTTATATGCTCTCATAGCTCAGTTGGTTAGAGCGTTGGTCTTATGAGCCGAAGGTCGGCGGTTCGAGCCCGCCTGGGAGCAATTTTTTTTTATAGCTCTTGTAGTGTAGCGGCTATCACTGAGGACCTTGAATCCTCCAACCCCAGTTCGAATCTGGGCAAGAGCTTTTTTTAATGCTGGGATGCCCGAGTGGTCTAAGGGGGGCGACTTAAGATCGTCTATCGAAAGATGCGTGGGTTCGAACCCCACTCCCAGCATTTTTTTCTTTTTTCTTTTTATTTTTTACTTGCTCCGTTAGCTCAGTTGGTTAGAGCATACGGCTGTTAACCGTGAGGTCACTGGTTCGATCCCAGTACGGAGCGTTTTTTGCATTTATTCTTATTATCATTTTTATTTTTATTTTTATTTTTATTTTTATTTTTATTTTTATACCAAAAATATAAAAATAAAAAACAACTTAAAGACTAAACATTAAACATATAATAGCAAAATTAAATGCTATCATTTTTTTAGCCCCTGTGACGCAATTGGATAGCGTGCCAGACCTCTAATCTGGAAGTTGCGGGTTCGAGTCCCGTCTGGGGTAATATTATTATTTTAGTTTTTATACTAACTAAAATAATAACAATAACAGAAAAAAAAACACACACAACAATAACCAATAACCAATAACCATAAACCCATAAACCATCTAGCAACCAACAACGTCAGCCCAGCGCTTGCCAATCATCGATTTGAAACCAACTCCCCAAATAATTATTTCCTTGTCAAAATCGAGTTCCTCAACACGTGCAGGACTAAGCGTCTCGCGACCAAGCGTCTCGCTTTCATCAACATCAATACAAATCTCCTCTTCCAAGCATGCAAAAGCACCCCTTTTTAAAGGAACGAAAATAGGAACGGGCACAGGCTCTTGAACTTTGACAGCCGGCCTCAAATAAGCCTTACTAGCAACAGGCTTACCAACACTCTTGCAATACTTAGTGGTGTGACCAAAATAACCACACTTATGGCACTTGGTATTGAGCAAAAGCGGACACACAACATTCGACGCACTATCTTTGACATTGTGGGTCTTGTAGTCAGATTTGGAAGCATCAAAGCAAACTTTGCAGAACATATATAACGCTTTCTGCTTTCTGCTTTCTGCTTTCTGCTTTTCTTTGCTTTATTATTTGGAGGACTTAAAACCATAAAAAAAAATAATAAATCAATTTTTTTTAATCCTAACAACAATTAACTAAGCTAATCTAATCTAATCTAATCTCCAGTAGAACCATAACCCCCTTTAGCTCTAGCATTATTTAGACCTAATACAGAAAGACTATCAACAATAACAACCTTCACAGGCTTACCAATATCAGGAGGACAAATTTGCATATATCTATGACCTTTTACAAAATTAAAATTAGACCCCTGAATATCAAAATATGCTTTAATAGTTCCACGATAACCCGAATCAATAATTCCTACATTATTTGCAAGCCTTAAAGGTGTCTTCACCGGCGTGCTCGAACGCATATATAAATAATATCCTACAAACTTGCCTCTATAAGTCATAGCACACGAAATATGATGGTCTAACATATAACTGCTAAAAGCTTGCCACTCAATATTTTCAGGACAAAATAAATCAAATCCTGAGTCATAACAATCAACAAACTTATTTTCTTCGGCTTCCTCAGCATTCAATAGTTTAGTACTACAACTTTTCAAATAGCTGTCAACCTTAGCATTATGCTTATTACTACTCTCTTCATACATATTTTTCACCTCTAAATTTGCTTCATTTGCATTAGCATTATGAACATAAATATATAACTTATAATGATCAGCACAAGCATCAGCACAAGCACCAGCATCAGCACAAGCACCAGCATCAGCACTAGCATTAGCACCAGCATCAGCTACATCATTAGTAGTAGCATTATTAGTAGTAAAATTATTATCATAATAATATAAATCTTTGTATTGATCATAGCACACACTATTATAATTATGTAAATAATCTTCTAATGTATCTAATGTAATAGTAATTGACTTCGTAATTGACTTCGTAATATACGAAATAACTGAACCCATAGTATATAATAAATATTATTAGAGTTTGTTTATTTGTTAAGATTTCAATTTTTTTTTAAAATTGTTTCAATAATTTTAAATACTATTTTAAAATTATTTAAAATATTAACAATAAATATATGTATTAGTTATGATTCATAACGCATCTATGCTGTCAAATAGCGACCAAACATTTATCAATAGCGCGTTCAACGAGGCTCTTAAGTCGCCCGTTCTTATGCGTCATGGAGCTGTTGCGGTTGTAAATAGAAAAATTATGGGACGAGGCTATAATCATTATAGAAGCCACTCAAAAGACAGCTTTATTGTGAATTCGTGCACTTGCCACGCAGAAATCGCATCTCTCAGAAATATGTTCCATAGCTGTGGAAAACAAAGTAATTCGATAAAAGTCGCTGATTAATTATTCAAATATTAATTATTCAAATATTAATTATAATAATCATAACAATAATCATTGCAAAGATTTAGACTATTTAAAAAAATTATATAAAAAAACAACAATATATGTAGTGCGATGTGATAATAACAACAATCTTTTAGATTCAACTCCGTGTATAAATTGTTTAGCTACCCTAGTAGACCTAAATATTAAACGTATTGTATTCAGCCATAAAGACAATACATTTATGAGTTGTAATCCAAAAGATTTAACAATAAATCATATTAGCTCAGGAGCTAATTATTTAAAAAAATTAAACAAAAACAAAAACAAAAACAATAGCAATAACAATAACAATAGCAATAGCAATAGCAATAACAATAACAAAAAAAACTAACACGCAATCACTTTAGCATCTTTGGGATTATTAGCACACTGATTTTTTTTATTAAATAATGTGCTATCATTATAATAAATGTCATAAGCAGGTGTAAATCCGTTAATAAAATTACTAGTTTTAACCTTATTATTGCAATTTATTAAATATTGCATTCTAGCATTAGACGACACATTTCTATTTACCTTATTTGAACAACTTGCACTAGAAGTCGAAGATAACTGATTTAACTGATTTAACTGATTTAATTCATTTAAATAAGCAGTCTTGTCTATTGCACATTTACTCTTAACACTGTCAATATACGAAGATTGAGTGCGATTTTCACTTCTAAAATGCTTATTTAATGGTTGAGCAATTAACACACTATTCACATCTTTATAGCATTGCGCCGAGTTTTCAGAAGTTATTTTGCTATTTAAATAACCTTTTGCACTTTTAACACTTATTCCTTTCATATTTGTAGAATCAATAGTATTATTAGTGCAACATGAGCTTTCAATAACATTACTAAAAGGGTCGTGACTAATTATATTATTCGCATTTCCAATATAATTATGATTAACATAACCATTTAAAGAAAACATCTTATTAGAGGATACTTTATTAAATTTATTAGCATATTTTTTCTTCAACATTGAACCACCTGAACCTGCATAATTGTTATAATTAGTATTAACACAACTATGCTTAACACTAGCACAATTATAAGTATAAGACATATATATACTATAATATATTATTTATAATCATTATTATTTATAATCATTATATTATAACAAAAAAATTGAGTTATTATTTTTATTATTTTTATTTTAAACATAAATTATAATAACCACATTTATTAGTATATTAATATATTAATATATTAGTATAAATGAGCACAACGTATTCAGCAAAAATTCAAAATTATAACACTACTAAGCCAAATCACAAACTAGTAACAACAACAAACTACTTAGAAAATGGTTATTCACTAATCAAAAGAAATCCATTAACAAAAAAAGTAGAAATAGTATATTCGCTTAATTATGGTGCAATTACTAAAGAGTTAGAGCAAAAAAAATATAAGCAAGGAATTAATACTATGATTAGTCGATGGAATGATTACAGGGATGAAATGAACTCTATTTTAGGAGACCTATCACCCTATACTAATTATAAAGAAACTATACAAAAAATGGTAGATGAAGACAATTATATTTTAGAAGAAATACATAAACATAGCACTAATAATAGTCACTATGAAAATGATAGCGATTATAATTCAGAAGGCGAAGATGCCAAATATTTATTAACCTAATTATTTATAAACCTAAATATAATTTATGTTTTAGCTTTAAATATATTTTTTTAATTGTTTTTTTGTTTTTTTATTTTTATTTTTACTAATATGATAAAAAATGTATTTTTATTTATTTTTTACTATAATTATAATGGTAACCCAATCCCAAGAGACAGATTTACAATCTTTAGAAGAGGATATAATGTCTTTCGAAGATAATATATCACAAATAAGATTATTACTACTTTTCATAGATAATGAAACATTAATAAATAGTATAGAAACAAAAATAAATATAAAAAACAAGCAAATGTCAAATAACGAATTAATAAAACATATACAAAGTATTAAAGAACTAAAAGACTATAAAGTACGCTATTTATTAAATTTTGCAATAGAAAAATCTCAAGAAGAATTAGCTAACGCTATTAGTGATAACGAACCCTATAAACTAACCACAATTACAAATATAAAAACATTTCATTTTGAAGAATGCAAATATAGCAAAAAAGTATATTTTACAGCTTTAAATACACTAATAATAATAGCAAATAAGAATAATAAATACTATATAAAGAGAAGAACTAACGTAGATAAAAAAAACACATCGAGAAAAAATATAAAATCATAAAAATATAAAATCATAAAAATATAAAATCATAAATATATAAAATCATAAATACATATAATATAATGTATAACAATATCGAAAATATTGTTTATCGAATGTTTCAAAATTATTACGATATAAGCATTAACGTTATATCAACAAATATTGAAAGAGACATTTCATCAACACCAGTAACAACATCAAGACCAACATATGTATCTATTTTAATGGGAAGAATACTTGATAACTCAAGCAATAATACTTATCAAGATGCATCAAATATAGCATATAGATTTACTCCTACTTACTATGCTCCTACTTACTATGCTCCAATTAATAATAATAATAATAATAATAACTCATTATACAGCATCCCCTTTTATAGAGAAAATAATGCATTTATTGATTTATTAAGAACATTATCGCAAAATTATACAAGCGAAGAAAATTCATCTTTAGAAAATTTCATAAATAGCACTTTTGAAAATAATAAAGAAAAATTTAAAAAAGTAATATCCGATTATGAATTAGAAAAGTTAAAACCACACATCTTTATAAAAAAAAATGAAACCACAACAAACTGCCAATGCCCTATTTATTGCTACAATTTTGAAGAAAATGAAGAAGTAATCAAATTACCTTGTAATCATAATTTTAATTGTGAAGGCATAATAAAATGGCTAACACAAGAATCTAATACTTGTCCAGTATGTAGATACGAATTTGATTATAAAGAAATAAATAGCGATAATAAAAGACAAACTACTAACCAAGCTGACGACTATAACCGTGATGACGACTATAACCATGACGATGAATATAGCCAAGACAATGAATATAACCAAGACAATGAATATAACCAAGACAATGAATACAACGAAACTAACGACTATAACGACTACTACGAAGACAACAACATTAATAATCAAGAAGACTTTATACAATCCAACAACATAAGTGAAGACGAATTATTTTTACAAGAAATATTGTTATATGCCTATTCTAATACTAATACTAATACTAATACTACAGGCTAATAGAACTAGATTTAATAGTTTGAAATATTAAATCATTACATAACAAATTAAAATTTAAAAAAGCATAATTTTTATAAAACACAGTTTTTATACTTATTTTTTTTGACTTCAAGAATTTTACAAGTTCGCTAATCATAGTAGCCCTAATATTATTTTTTGCAGTTTTCAAATCATATTTTTTTATAAAATTTATTATAAATTTATATATATCTAATACTTCTGAAATATTTAAACGCATATTAGGGTCAGGATAAAGCGCCTTTTTGTATAATTGTATAAAAAAGTGCAAAATAACTTGTTCCTCATTATTCAAAATAAGATTTTGCTTATATTCTTTTAAGTCAACTAAATATAATAAATCTATAGTTAGACTATGTAAGTCATTATACATATACACAAAATTCAATAAATATTTAACAACACTATTATATTTAGGATACAAACTTTTATCTAAAAACTGGTAATAAAATTGCTCTAAAGCAGTTTGAAAGTCAATCAAGTCATCACTAGTAAAAAATTTGACAATTTCTTTATTATTATTTATACTATTAATAGCATCACTAATAAAATAATTTATTGCAGCCTTTGATATATTGTTACTATCATTATTATCATAAATCTCACTCGGAAAATTGGCAGACTTATTAAAAATTATAAAACTAATAAATCGTTTTTCAATATTAATATGATAAGAGTCATCTCTATAATCAAAAACAAACCTTTTAATATACTGAAAATCAATATAATCTTTATTTAATTTATAACAATTGTTAATATTAAAAGATAAACCAAAATCAATAATAACAGGATTCAAATTTTTCAAATTTATTAGGACATTACCAATATGTAAATCATTATGAATAATTCCAACATTATTTAATAAACTTATACCATATAAAATCTTATAACTATGAGTTAAAACACTAGAAACAAATTCAATAGTATAGTTGCTATAAAAGTCTTTCAATGTATAACTTTTAATATAAGAAGAATACATCAAAATATATTGTTCATTAACAATGCTATTTTTAGGAAGAGGAAGACTATCTCTAGTTGCAGAGCTATTATAAATAATGTCTTCATAATTTACATTAGCAGAACTATTATACTCATCAAAAAGAATATTACATTTGCTAATATTTAAATCAGATCTTTCTATTGTATTAAATTTTACAATACAATATTTTATAACTGGACTTAAATATTTATTATAGTTTTTTATATTTGCTTTTATATACTTACCATTATTCTTCTCGTTATCGCTATAAAAGTTAATTTCTTGTATTTTAGTAATCAGATTTTTCTTGTTTTTTTTACCTTTGCAAGTAATACCGGGATAATACACACAACCATAACTTCCTTCTCCTAAAAATTCACTTCTTGAGCTCTTAAATTGATAAGACAAAGACATAATTATAATCTAATAAATTATTATAATTATAAATTATAAATATTAAATATTATATGTCGCAATTAAATTCACAAAGAACTTATTTATATTTACTATACAATGAAATTATATATGATACATTGTGCAATAATTATGTAAATATATTAACATTAAATAAAAGTCCCGAAGGTGCATTAAAACCATATACAAAGTTAATGGCACTAACAAAACCATATACGAGAGATTTAATAACAACAACAAAAGAATGCGCAATTGTTATAAATAATAATATAAATAATAATATTAATATATCAAATAATATAACTTCGCATAGCAATAGCAATATATTAACTTTAGATGAGCTAAATGAATTTACCGAATTTTTAATAAATAACAATTATGTAATAACAGAGTATAGTTATAACGGAAATAACAATAACACAACTATTAATAGTAATAGCACAACTAGTAATAGCACAAAAAAAATAATATATTCATTTAAAATTACATTATAAACAAAAATTGAAAATATAATAAATAATATTATAAATTTTATAATATGGAGCACACTAATACAAATACAAATACAAATACAAATACAAATACAAATACAAACTTTGAAGACACAATTCAAAATTTAAAATCAAAAAATAATACACTAAAAAATTATATAGAATCATTAAGCCCTCTAGAATACAAAGCACTAGCTATTTCTATTAGAGAACTTGAAACATCATTTTCATTAGAAAAATCAATCGGCTACATTAACTATACTAAATTACTCAATCAATCCCATACATCATAAAAATAAATAAACTAATAACACCAAATAATAAAGCAACAAGCTTTTGAATATTAAATTTTTCCTGAAATATAAAATAACCCATCAAAAATAAAAGAATAAAATATATTAAATGCCATATAACATTCAATATTATTATATTACCATAATGTAATAGTTTATATATAACAAAACCCAATAAAGCATACATTGTTACTCCAAAAATTAAATAACTAACAGGAAGCTCCTTTTTCTGTATTTTTTTAAATAAATATTGAGAGCTAATAGAAAATAGTGTTATTAAAAATAAATACACATAAAAAAACTTATCTATTTTTAAATAACTAACTTTCATACTTATAATATATAATAATTATATTATAATTATGCAACTATGCAAATATGCAAATATGCAAATATGCAAAATTCAAAATTTTTGAAATTTTTTGAACTCTTTAAACCCTATATTATTTTTATTAGAAACAATATTTTCCATAGTCTTAGCCTGTTCCTCTTCTTTATCAATTGAAAATGTTATAGATAAATTAGGATCATTATTTTCTAACAAATTTCTATAATGTATTTTATAATTATTAGTTTCACAATAGGTATAAAATTCTTCTATTGTGCCTTTATATTTATATTTATTTGAAACATAATCGATGGTCTCACGACAATTAACTTTATTATTTGATTTATTATAAAATATAGAATTTTCTTCTTCTTTTTCTTTTTCTTTTTCTTGTTCTTTTTCTTTTTCTTGTTCTTGTTCCTTTTCTTGTTCTTTTTCATCTGTCTTATTTACATCATCATCACCTAGTTCATTAACATTCCCATAATCACAATTTTCACACTTATCAATATATATATTTTTACAATTATTTTTAACAACATAAATCCGCGAAACAACATCCAAATAGCTAAACTCAAAAGTATTAGATTTTTTACAATAATAATCAAAACTAGAATACAAATGATTATAATTCATAATTATTTCTCCTTTTGGGCTATTGTGTTTCAAAAATTTATATTTTAATGAATTCAAAAAATCAATACTTAATACAGAAGTTTTCATATTGTTAAACTCATCTAAGTATTCCAATAAATAGGGATCATATTCATACAAAAGCTTATTACTATTATAACTAGTTACAAATTGATTTATCATACTCGAATATACATAATTCGAAACAAGCACAACAGAACACATAAATGATGAACACATAATAAAAAATACAAACGCTAAATCAATAATATTGTTGCTATTGCTATTAATAAAAGGATTTAAAGGCTGTTTATAGTTATCAATAGCATAATAGCGCATTACATCAACATCAACATCACAAACAAAAGCACTTGAGCTATTTAAATCGCTGCTATTATTACAATAACCAATACCATTACCAATACCAAATAAAAACACAATTAATTTAAAACATTTCATTACTAATATTAATAATATTAGCAACTATTATTTAAATATTATTAATAAGATTATTAGAATATTATTTATATACTAATAAACACTAGTATATAAATATGTGCTATTCTATTTCAATTATAACAGACCTTAAAACTACAAATACAATTTCATACAATAATGAGCTATTAAAAAATATTGCATCAAACATTCCAAATTCATTACTTTATAATGATTACGAATTAAGCGGAATAAATAATTATGTAAAAAATAACTTATGTAGCACAATAATCGAAATAAACAACGAAGATGCTAACAACATTGTTAATATTGTTAATATTATTGAATTAATAATACCCATAAAAGAACTAGCCATTGAATATATTTATAATGATAACAATATGTTATATTGCTCTAAGAAATATATAAATAATTTAGATATGCATTTACACGACAAAAAAACTATACTGAAAAAAATAGAAGAAAATAAAAAAAACGAAACATATAATACTATTTATAAAGCTCTTAAAGTATATAAGTCATTACATTTATAAGTCATTACATTTATAAGTCATTACATTTATAACCTTTTACGATTTCTACGACTTGCTCTCCTTCTTCTTTTTTTATACGATTTATAAATAGATTTAGGTTTAGGTTTAGGTTTAGGTTTAGGATTAGGGTCAGGAGCCTCTTCAATATTAGTAAAATCAAATAATTTTGAAGAAATTCCACTAACTAGCTTTCTTGTTTTATTTTTCATAATCATTTTTTTAGCATTAGTCATAACATTAATAGGCATACTAGGCATAGTAGGCATACTAGGCATAATAGACTTAGGCATAATAGACTTAGGCGGACTATCTGAAATTTTCATAACACTATTAGGCATTTTGCTTAATTCATTACGCTCATTTTTTAATAAATCAAAAATAGATTGATTTTTTGAACTCGTTTTATTCATATAATTTTGCAAACTATCATGCATTGTCTTAACAATACCATTAGTCTTAAACATACCTAACACTTGTTTATTTTTCTTGCGCTCACTATCTATATCAACAGCATATTCATTATTTATAATAGGTTGTCCATTGACCTTAGAGAGATAGTGTCCACTCTTTTTAATTTTAACAGCCATTACTTATTACTTAATATTACACAATAAAAAAATAACAAAAATAACAAAAATAACAAAAATAACAAAAAAATTGACATTAAGTAAAAAAGTTAAAGATTAAACCTATATTAATAATAATATAGTATATGTTTGGCGGAAGCAATATTACAGAATTTATGAAAGTTCTAAATGAGCTTTCAATAATTATGAAAAACAAAGGCGAGACTTTTAGGTCACTAGCATATATAAAAGCAATAAATGAGCTTAAAAAATATATGTCGTCTCCAAATGCAACATCTATTAACTCAGCAACTGAATTGAAATCACTAAATTTACCAAATATAGGCAAAACTATTTTAGAAAAATACGAAGAATTTCTAAAAACAGGAACATTAGAAGCAGTTGAAAAAGAAAAGACTAATCCAGTAAATATATTTACAAATATATACGGAATAGGGCATGTAAAAGCAAATGAATTAGTAAATATAAAAAACATTGTAACATTAGACCAGCTTAGAGAACGACAAAATGAATTACAAGAAAACAAATTACCGCTATTAAACAGCAAACAACAAATAGGTCTCAAATATTATAATGATTTATTAAAACGAATTCCAAGAACAGAAATAGACGAATACAAAGAATTATTTGTAACCAACTTCCGCGAAACAATTCTAGAAAATAACGAATTAGAAGAAAATCATAAATTTGAAATAGTCGGCAGTTATAGACGCAAAGCAGAAAGCTCAGGAGATATTGACTTAATATGCACATCTTACAATAATAATAAACAGGTGTTCGTAAAATTCATAGAAAAATTACATTCCAAAAAAATTTTACTCGAAATATTGTCAAGTGGAGAGACAAAAAGCCTCACAATAGGAAAATTATTAACAGACGCAAAAGCTATTCCACGACGACTAGACTTCCTATATGCCCCGCTAGAAGAATACCCTTTTACATTACTATATTTTACAGGGTCAAAAGAATTCAATACAGCAATGAGACAACACGCTTTAAATGTAAATTTAACATTGAGCGAACACGGATTTTATAAAGTAACACACACAACAAAAGTAAAACAAGAAAAAATCCAAAACTTATTATTTAAAACCGAAAAACACATATTTGATTTCTTATGTATGGAATATAAAGAACCACAAGACCGACATGATGAGCATTCAGTAATTTTAACGTTACCACTTGAAGACATAAAAAAACATATACAGGAAAAAATTGAACCCAAACAAGAACCTACACCAACACCAACACAAACACCAACACCAACACCAGCAAATAAAGAAACGTTAAAAATTAAAATGTCCAACTCAAAAGCCCACACACTCAAAAAATATACAAAAAAAATCAAAGAAACAATCTTAGAAAATCTAAATAAATTTAAGTCGCAAGGAATAACAGCATTAGCAATATTGTCATTAGAAGAACTAACAGCAATGCTACAAGAAGCCATCGATAATTATTATATTTCAGAACTTAAAGAAAACACACTATTAACAGACAATGAATATGACATATTACGCGAATATATCTTAAAAAAAGACCCATCAAATGCCCTAGCAAATGACCAACAAACACAAATAAAAAACGACACTACAAAAGTAAAACTCCCATATGAAATGTGGTCAATGGATAAAATAAAGCCCGATACAAACGCATTAACCAAATTCAAACAAACATATAAAGGCCCCTATGTAATATCTGCAAAAGTCGACGGAGTAAGCGCACTATATAGCACAGAAACAGGCACTCCAAATTTATACAAAAAAGGCGACGGTAAATACGGCTTTTTAATTAATCACATACTCCCATATTTAAATTTGCCAACGCAAAAAAATATAACATTGCGCGGCGAATTAATGATCAAAGAAGAAACTTTTAAACTTAAATATAAAGGCCAGTTCAGCAACTCGCGAAATTTTATAGCTGGACTAGTTAATCGCAAAAAACTAACACAAGTAGAAAAAGACATATTACAAGATATTGATTTTGTAGCTTATGAAGTAATAATGCCCCAAAATCTAAAACCGTCAGAACAATTTAATAAATTAGTAGAGTTAAACGTTGTAACTGTTAAAAACATTCAAGCGTTAAACTATGAGCAATTAACAAACGACTATTTATCCAATAAATTAATCGAATTTAGAACCACTTATGAATACTCAATAGATGGCATAATTTGTATTGACGATAACTTACACGAACGTAAAAGCAAAAATCCCGAACACGCTTTTGCTTTTAAAATGGTATTAACCGACCAAGTAATAGAAGCAAAAGTATTAGACGTGCTATGGTCAGTATCAAAAGATGGCCTAATAAAACCACGCGTTCAATTTGAACCTGTAACAATTGGCGGCGTAACAATTACATACGCAACAGGTATTAATGCGCGATTTATAGTAGACAACAATATTGGATTAGGTGCATTAGTAAGCCTAACTAGAAGCGGAGATGTAATACCTAAAATTACATCAGTAATAGTCCCAGCACAAAAACCAATAATGCCCAGCACAACAGAATACGATTATATATGGAATTCTACAAATGTAGATATTATACTTAAAAATGTAAAATCCGACCCACGAGTTAATATAAAATCAATCACAAAATTCTTTAAAGACTTAGAAATTGAAGGATTAGGCGAAAAAAATATTGAAAAAATTATAAATAGCGGCGCAGATTCAATTAATAAAATAATAAATTTATCTAGCGAAGACCTAATGAATGTTGAAGGGTTCCAAAAAAAGATGGCAACAAAAATCAAAACATCTATGCAAAAACAACTCAGTGAAGCAAGCATAGCAAAAATAGCAGCAGCATCTAATATATTTGGACGCGGTTTAGCAGAACGAACAATAAATGCAATCTTAAAAGCAGAGCCAACTATTTTAACATCAGAAGCATCTATAGAAGAAAAAATAAGCAAGCTTAGCGCAATTGAAGGTGTTGGAGAAAAAACTGCAGCACAATTTGTAAAAGCAATACCCGAATTTATTGAATTTATAACACTAATTAAACCAGACTTTCAAACACAAACAACACAAACAAAAACAAAAGAAGCAAATACAAAAGATGAAGCAAAAGAAGAAACACAAACACAAGACCACGCTTTAAAAAATAAAATAATAGTATTTTCAGACTTTGATAAAACATCAAAATATACAAAAAAAGAATTGGAAAAATTACTTGCTAAATTTGAACCAATTATTGAAACAACTGTGAAAAAATCCACAAATATTTTAATAATAGGTGACAGCTTAAGCACTTCAACAAAAGTCGAAACTGCAAAAAAAATCGGAACAATCGAAATAATAACATTAGACGATTTCTTAGAAAAATATGTAGATACTAAAAAAGATTAATAGTTCTTTATAAATTATAAATTATAAATCATAAATTATAAATCATAAATTATAAATCATAAATTTTCAAATTATTTATTATTTATATAACTACACGAGGCTTCTTCATTGTTCTCTTTTTTTTCAACAACAGGACCAAGTCCAGAACCAGCACCATTTTTGATTTTATTATACTCATTTAAAGTAAATTTGTTACTTTTGCTATTATAACTATAATCTTCATAAATAATAGTACTTACAGACATCCCTAAGGTATAACTAATTGTAATAAGCTGATTATTACAATACTCAATAAGCTGATTATATTCATTTGCTAATTTTACAATTTCATATATAAAAGTCACGATTAAATTAACAGTCAAGCCCGACTTAAATTTAAAATATTCATTTAATTCATTAAATCGCTCAATACCCACAACACTTAATAGCTCATATACATTTAACTTTTCAACATTCTTTTTTCGCTCATTGTCGTTCTTATAAATAGCATTAGCCAAATCCTCTTTTGACTTGCGATTTAAAATATATTGAACAGTTATTTCATCGTGGTTCAAAAATTGTCGAACTAATCGCCTGCAATTCTCTAAATCAACATATGTAATGTGATTAATGACACGATGAAGATTTAACAATATATTATTTAAAATCGCAAAAATAGAGGTTTGTGAAAGAATATATTTAAACTCATCCATTAAAACCACATTAGTCAATGCATCATCTAGATTAAAATCAACATATTTTCGCGTCGGCTTAGTCTTCAAATTTTGAATAAAATTTTTAATAACAGCATTTGAAATCAAAAGCCCTGCAAATTCACCCATGTTAGCACTAACAACAGATGAGGCTTTTGTTAAATGCGCTTGAATAAATTTTAGATTATGTATAGATAATAAACCACCACATAATACATCGCCAGGGTTTCTAGGTGCTACACCAGCATTATTATTTTGCATATATTGATAAAAATGCGGATTATGAATAGCCCCGTCAACAACAATTTTGCCAGTGTTCCAACTAAATGCTACTTTACATTCAGTACACCACATTTGGTCGCAACCAGAAATCTTAAAAATTCGCACACCACACTTAGGACAGCCTTTTGTTTCCTTTTTAATCATTTCAGCGCTCTTCAAATTGTCTTCCTTACATACGTGAGCAGCATCTTCTTTGTTGTGTCCAATAAGTTCAAAACAATCAGGACACACATATAATTTACATAACTCACATTTATAATGCGACGACAAATAACCTTTGCAATCATCGCCTGGACAAGGCATAATAAATTTCTTGCGCTCATCTTTCTCGGCATGTTCGCCATTTCGAATACGAAAAATACGCATATTTTTTTCGCCAATTTTAATACGCATAGTATTAACCATTTTTCGCAACTCCTCAAATTCATTCATCATTAAATGAAGCTCCTTTGTTTCTTCTTCTACAAGTTTTGTCCTTTCAACCAAAACCATTAATTCAGGCGTTCTACTAATCTCTCGTTCAGCCAACAAATTTTTGCGATGCTTTTTATAATCATTGTCAATATAGCTTCTATTTAAACTCTCAACCAGAAATTTACTTGACCATTGATTTTTACAATTCATACAATGCGGGTCATTTGTTGTTCCAAGCAAATATGTTCTTACGCAAACTTTGCAAGATTCGTAACCACAACCGGCATATTCGCAAACAACTCTATTATGAGTAGATTTATTGTATTTTTCACAGCATACTCCGCAAGTCGCATTATTGCTATTGCTATTGCTCATTTTAAATATATTAACTTTATTAATATAAATAATAAACATAAAAAAAGAATTTCAATTTTATTCATTTATCAAACTATAAAACTATCAAACGTAAGTACCATAGCGCAACTCTTTATATTTTCTTATATTCTCTTTATATTGAAATTTATAAACACTAATATTATTTTGTAATTTGGTCATATTATTATGAAGCAACGCCATTTCAGCATCAGAATATAAATAAGGTCCTCCTACATGATGATAATATAGACATTCTTGTATATGCTTATTTACAATATTAGTAATATGATATAACATATTGTCATAATTAGGGTCAGTTATAATGATATATTTTATATATAATTTGTATAAATGCGCAATATGCAAAACGTGGTTATTAAATTGCGCTTTATTCATTGTTAAGACGCGCGATTTATAATCGCCTAAAAACGTATTTACATTAGCCACAACAAATCCGGACATTATACTTTTGGGTGTTCCAAAAATCGAAACAAACCTTTTACAGAGTATTGCTTTTATGCACTTATTTTTCCTAGCATTATAATAAGGTTGCTTAACGTAAAATAAAATCTTTTGCTGAATATCGCATGGCAGTCTAGCAAGCAACCTAACATATTTGCGCCCACGATAGCCTTTATATGCTTTTTGAATAGTTAAAGCATATGAAGAATATGAGTAAGCATGAATATAACAACACATCATTTTATTGCACACAAAACTAAACGCTTTTTGGCATCTGCGACCTTTCAGCGTTATAGCTTGGCATCTAGCGTTAGCTGCCACCATAATAGTTGTTTAAGTCCTTTTACAATGGTATATAGCTCTACAAACAAAAAAAACTTAGTATTCAATTTTTTTCATTGATTAAGGACTAATAAATTTGGCGCTCGTAAGCGTTAAGTCGCAATAGTTTATGATGACGCAGTAAACCACATTCATTATATATACTATCAGGCATCTTAGAGTAAGTAACAAGCGGCGCAAGTCTAAACTCCGCAAAGTTTTTAATAGTTCGCAATTTGATTGCCTTGTCATTACGATTAACTCTTTTAGCACTCTTTAAATAGCACAATACCAAATATAAATTGTATTTTTGACATAACTTAAACCATAGCTGAATACACGCTTTTAAATAAACATAATTACTATTCTTCTTTTTCAAACTGTCGCTAAACGCCAATCGATTATAGTAATACATTAAAATTTGCGAAACATTGCCCAACACATTAGCCCAACCATTTCTCATATAATTGGTACGACTATAATGCGCGCCATACATAAACACTAAATGCTTATACAAATCTTCAATCACCTTGTCTTTAGCATTAGCAAAAGCATTCGCATTATATAGCGAATTTATTGAATATATTGAATTATCAGAAATATATTCAATACTATAATGGGACAAAGCTACAAATACATTATATCGCCTTTTAGCATTAGCAAAATAAGCACAAATCACATTTGCAGCATTTACTTTCATAAACTCATAAATAAGCGCTACAATGTCATAAGGTAACACTTTTAGCAACAGCTTATAAGACATATGCACAAGTTATAACTTATTACTTATAAATAGCTCATCAAATCAATTTTTTTGAGTATATATATATATATATAAAAATTATATGTGTTGGAATGCAACCGTGTCATTAAACACATTTTTATTTAGTTTTTTTGCAGTAAACTTTGCTTATTTTAATAATATAATCAACATTTATGAGTGTTTATTCTTCTATTCATTTATTTCAATGCAATTAATAGAATATTTTACTTGGAAACATTTACATAATAAAAAAATAAATAGACTGCTATCACAGTTAGGCTTTTTTTTAATATTTTTGCAACCAATTTTATCTATATTAATACCAAATAATGTAAAATTCAATATAAAAGCAACATTAATAACATTGTATCTTATATTTTTTTTCTTAATCTTTTTTTCAATAAAAAATGATTTTTCGATGACAAAAGCGCCTAATGGCCATTTGGCTTGGAATTGGCTTAAATATCCACCACTTGTTGTTTTATTATGGATAACATTTCTCCTAGTAATATTGTTATATGCAAAAAAATATATTTTATTTGCTATAAATGCATTAATTTTTCTAGCAATTTATTATACTTATTATAAAACTAATACTTGGGGGTCTTTATGGTGTTGGATAGCAAATGGATTAGCTGTATTATTAATAATCCGAACATTTTTTAAGTCGAGTGTTCCAGATTATTTAGTAATTAATCCAATTAACAAATAGCAAATAACAAATAACAAATATATATAAAATTTTTATACTTAAAGAAACACAACACCTAAATAAAATCATAATGAACTATGCTCTTTAAATCATTTTTCAAATGTTTATAAAGGCGACTTTTAATCATTAAAGCGGGATTTTTCTTTTCATAATTGCCAGCAATAACTTTCTTCATATTTTGAATATAAATCTCTCCAAAAATCTCGGCATCAATGGACTTTTCAGCGCTAGTTTTCCACTCTACAAACAGCGTTAATATTTTCTTGTCAAAAGATTTTATAAAAACACGCAAATAAGTATCATCCATTATTATCCATTGCACTCCATCAAATATATATAACACATTTTCTTTAGTATTAAAACATTTAATAGGTAACAATTTACCCTTAACATTTAATGTGTCAATATATTCGCAAATAATATTAAATATTCCATCAACATAATCGTGCTTAAATATTTTCTGCAAATGGTCTTGTTGTAATACTAGATTAGCCATAAAATTCTTTATATTAGCGCCGCTTCTCAAAAAGTCATGCTTAAAATTTTCGTTTAAATAGTCCAATATATTTATCTTATTTTTAACAACACTTACATATTTTTTCAATTCATTGTATTCTGACTCCAGCTTATCATATTTATTATGTAACATTATTACCATAGTAAATAAATTTTGTATATTTACATCGCGACACAAGCTTTCTAATGTTAAACTTTCTGTTTCTGAAACTAATGGCTTAGATGCAGATTTATATTGCTTAGTCGCATATTTACATTTTATTAAGTGATTATTATACGCACTTTTGCGAATATAATTTTTATTGCAATAACTACAATTATATAAGCCTTTAGTCTCTCTGCACATATTCATAGCAAAGACTTGCTAATTAGCTTAACACTTGCTAATTAGCTTAACACTTGCTAATTACTCAATTTTTTAAATATAAATATATACAAAGTAAATACAAAGTAAATACAAAGTAAATACAAAGTAAAAAAAAAATAAAAATATAGTTTTATAATAATATGCCTATTCCTGACACTAAATATAATTATAGTTCTAGTAAAATAAAACGTGATATATGCAACAATTCATTTGTATATAGCTATCATATACTAACTTGCGACATAAGCGATACTCTTATTCGTAATAGCTCATCACAACCCAACAATATATATTTAGAGTCTAAGGCAGCTTTTTTAATACACCCCTTTTCAAATGTGTCTAATTGTAACACTCAATTTTCGAGCAACAATAATTTAGCTTTCAAATATAAAAAACCATTAACTAGCCCAATAGATGACCTAACCTCTCACAACGCAATTCAAATACAAAAAGCAATACAAGACCAATTACATACGTCGGCGGCCAATTATACACAAGTATTAGGTTCTTTAGCCGTTTCGCAAGCTATTAACCAATCACATACTAAAGCATGGCATAATGCTAGCGACCGAACAGAGAAAAAAACAGGAGCAAATTACGGAGTTGATATTAAACATAATTCATATGACAGATATTTAGCAAAAAAGAAATCGACCACATTAAAAACGCAATCCAGCCAACAAATCCCTTTACAAGGCAATAAAACTAAGTATTATTCGCTAATTACTCAAAATAATGATTGTATTACTAATTGCTAAAAATATTAAAACTATTTAACTATTTAACTATAAAAATATTCTAATGTATATCTAAAAACATAGCATGCCACTTATGAAAATGAACCTGCAAACACAACGCGATGTAATAACTAATCAGTCAATTTATATTCAGAGCCGTTTAGGAACACAATTACAAGCACAGCCTATGTTACGTCTAGGAACAACTGCTAATAGAAATTTCTTACCTCTATTTATTCAAGGAAATAAATCTTGTAAATCGTGCGGAGGTAAGTGAAACGACAAAAAGTGAAACGCAAAAATAAATTTATTAAAATTGATATAAATATTATTTATTGTTCTAAATCATAAATAATATTTAATATGACCACAAACACAGACTATCGCGTAATGCAAATGGCAAAAGTTCAAAGCGAAGGCTTAGAATTATTTAAGAGAAAAAATAGTGATTATGGAGATGCATTTGCTAGCTATGGAGTAATTGGCGTATTAGTTCGAATGGGCGACAAGATTTTACGCGCACAATCAATCACAAATAGCTCAATTTCTCTTGTAGATAGCGAAACGCTAAGAGATACACTAATCGACCTACATAATTATTCAGCAATGGCTATTATGTTATTAGATGAAGATAAAGCAAAAGAACCCATTTATCCAAGCGCACCACCACCAAGCCCACAAACAATGCATAGACTATAAAACATAGAACACACTATAAAACATAGAACACACATAATATAGCCATAACAAAACATAAAATCTAAAAATAGTCGCCTACTATAATAAAACACAATATAAATAGTCCAAAAATCTTTAACCATAAACGTATTAACCTCTTTATATCCTTTTTTTTCATAATATGCCTTAACTCCTTCACCGCTAATTACCACAATCCCGCAAAGCCCGTTTTCCATAGCTACTATTTCAGCATAATTAAGCAGTCCCGACCCAATACCGCTATGTTGGCAGCCACTTTTCGCAATACTATTAACCGCAATAGTGTCGCCATATACGTGCAATTCGCGAATAAGCCCACGACCCCTAAGAATATCAAAAATGATTTTATTATTTTTTTGGTCAACGCAACGCAATCTAATAAAACCAAACAGCGCTTTTTTATCCACGCTTTCATATGCAATAAAATAATCGTCACCGCAATTGCCCCTATATTTATAGCAATTATAAGCCCCTGCCTTATTATAATAAGACGCATTACGACCAATTTCGCGCGCTCGAATATCTTTAGAACACACTCCGTCACCTTGCAACATAGCATCAATAATTTGACGCATATTGCCTATATTATTTCCGCCTTCGACATATACTCCACACGGAATATCGCGAATAACGCGCGGCAGCCTAATCCAGTTAGGGCAAGTTTCCATAGCATAGCGCACAACATCAATAAGCAATTTAGGGTCTTTGTCAAAATACGGAACATAGGTTCCTTCAGTGTGCCATTTTTGAATAACCGTCCACGGCACAGTTTGACACGGATAAACCTTCATTTGGTCGGGACACACAACACTATACACATAATCAAACATAGCCTTATCGATTTCCACACTTGCACCAGGCAAATCAGGCATAATATGAATATCCACTTTGAAACAATTATCTTTCAAATAACGCAATGCATCTAGCAACTGCTCAACACTATGACCACGATTAATCTTTTTTAAAATAGCATTGTCCACGTGTTGCGCTCCTAGCTGAATACGTGTAACACCCCAGCGCCTAAATCGCCACAACCATTCATCGTCTAATGCGTCAGGCCGCGTTTCAATACATATGCCAATAATATGAACTCGGGCAGTCTTATTAATTTTAATTTCTTCTTCTATAGACAGCGGACACCGCACAGCCTCTAATAAACTAATATCAAGTTTGTCATTTACACAAGTATCATAATTTATATATAGCTTACGCAAGTCAAAATAAATATTTGCCACATAAAATATGTCCCTATGAAACCGCTCCAAATAACCAACAGGATATTCAGTATATGTGCCACCTTCAATAATAATTTCTAACTTATCAATTACGTGACCATTATTAAAATATGTGTCGAGCCTGCTGAGCATTTGGCCAATTGCCTTGAATTTTTGCTGATTTGCTCGTAATACGGCTGGTTCATAATATAAATAGCTTCGCGGTTGTGCTTGCCAATTATTGCCTTCGTGTGCAGGTTCATTAGGACAGTAATAGCAATTATGCTTACAACTGAATTTTTGTCCATCAGGAAATGGAGCAGTAAGCAGCGTAATACTTGTAATACCTGAAATATTGCGCATAGGTTTCTTTCGCAAAAGCAGTTTTAATAAATCAAAATGCGGTCTTAAACTAGGCTCAAAATCCGAAACAGTCACAAGATTATTAAACACGTTTAGCAAAATAGATTTTTTAATATTTACTATTTTAGATAATCGCGTTTCTTTATTAAACACTCGCTCAAATTGCTTATACAATTCTTGACTATTTGCCATAGTTAAATAGTCAGGATTAGCAGCCAACCAAGCTAATAGATTTTCAAAAATGATTTTGCATTTTTTAATGTCTAATGTTGAAATATCAATATTGTTAAGGTCACTAATAATAACTGCGTTTTTATTAACTAAATAATCCTCAATATTTGCAGTCATTGCAAGATTATATCACTAATTCAATAGCATTTTATTATCAATTTTTTAAATATAAAAAAGAAGAAGAAAAGAAAAAGAAAAAGAAAAAGAAAAAAATAAATATTTGCCCTTCAAATTTTCTCTTACACAATCTCGTCAGCTAAACCTAATTTCTTATATTTTTTACAATCCCAAACTTGCAAATCATTTTTTAGAAAATAACCATCTAATTTTTCACGTGTTAAATTAGACTCTACAAGATTACACATAATATCGTAAAATAATTTCTTTAAGTTGTCTATTTCCGCATTTGAGCATTGTGCAAAATAATTCCAATAATAGTCCCCCTTTTCACTAATAATAAATTTAGAATAATACACTTTGGCATTTTTATTAATAATCCTATAATTACATAATGAAGCCAACACAAATCCACTATCATAGCAATCTTTATCAATAATAGAAATGATTTCATGAACACATTCTTTTTTAAACTTAATAAACTGCACTAAGTCGCTAAAGCAACCGCCTTTGCTGTTAATATGCAAATAAATTTTAAAGCTAGAAAATAAATGCTTATTGCTAATAATGTTATTAATAAACTTTATTAATGTAGCAATGCTTTGACTATTAATTGTCGAATTAAAACATATATGATTGTCCATTATTACAATCTTATCGCCATTATTAGTATTAGTAAATATATCATAATACACATATTTATTCGCTAAAATAGGTTCAAATACATTCTTAAAATCATTACTATTGCGCTTTGTCATAACTATTATTAATGATTAATTAATTATTATTAATTATTATTAATTATTAATAATAAAATAATCAATTTTTAAATAAATTTTGCTATATGTAAAAAAAATTGATTTGTTTAGTCCATTAAAAATATAAGGTCTCTATAATCAAATACTAAGCAACTCAAAGCACAATGTCCGTTCTTTCCCTTTACATTCCTGTTATTGATGCGGAGACGAGCGAGCAGTACATCATCAAGATGTTTCAAGACCACAACATCGGCAAGGTGATGAGGGTTGACTTCGTTAAGAACACTGTTAAAAATCGCCGTGAAGCATTTCTTCACTTCGATGAATGGTTTGACAATGATGTGTCGAAGGCACTGCATGAAGACATTTTGGACCCGACCACAAAAAGCCGTCTTGTGTACACTGGCGCCAAGTTTTGGCCTCTTCTTGTTAACAAGAATGCTCATAGCCGTGTTCCTAACCCGAACTATGAGGTTCTCAAGACACAGGAGGTCAAAAGTGAATTCAAAACTCACGTGCTCAATCCGTTTGTGTTCTATGAAAAGAAGCCAACGCAGACGTATCCGAACAAGATGGCCAAGTGCAATCATGTCGAGTCGTCGGATTGTTAAACATTAAAAAGTCTTTAAAAAAAGCCATAAAAAGCCTTACCTTTTTTTTTCCGTAAAAACTAAAACAAAAACAAAAACTAAAACTAAAACTAAAAATTGATTTAAAAAATTTCTTTTTTAATAACAGCAAATCAATTTATAATAATGGGAGCAGGTGTATTACCAGTAACACTATATAAAGGAGCATTATTCCTATTATTAGGACAAGAGAGAAAAAATAACTTATGGGCGGACTTTGGCGGAAGCGCACACAAAGGCGAAAAACCATTTAAAACAGCAATTAGAGAAGGAACCGAAGAATTAAACGGATTTTTAGGCGATGAAAACGAATTTGAAGCTTTAGTTACAAGCAATATGATTATTTCAATTAGTTATGATAAATATACTAGCTACATTTTCAAAACAAATTATGATAAAAAACTGCCCTATTATTTTTCAAATGTAAATAGATTTGCAGAGCTACATCTAAAGGACAAAATCGATATTGAACACAATGGACTATTTGAAAAAAAGCAAATCCAGTGGTATCCATTATCAAAATTAAAAGAAGATAAGTCCCAAGTAGCATTCAGAGAATTTTATAAACCTTTAATTAATTCAATTATTAAAAACGAGAGATTTATTGTTAGCTTTATTCAAACAATGGACTAACGCAAGTACCAACAATCATTAAATTTTGCTATTATGCTTTTAATATGTTTTAATATATATAATTAAAACATTAATACATATAATAATAACTTTTTTTATGGCAACAGCAATAGCAAATGACGCCAAAAACAATTATGGAATAGTTTATACTCCTGAGCCATTAGTTGACCAGATTTTAGACTTAATACCTAAGCACTATTATGAAAATCCGCACCTAAAATGGCTAGACGTTGGAGCAGGAAATGGGGCATTTTCGCTTAATCTTTATAATAGATTAGTAACTCATTTGGCCACCACATTTCCTAATTTGGAAAGTCGAAGAAGTCATATTATAAAAAATATGATCACTATGTGCGAAATTTATCCGCCACATATTGAAAAATTGAGCGACCTATTCTCTCCAGATGCAAACATAATAACTAGCGATTTTCTTTTATTAAACAAAGACCTTAACCACTTTGACTTTATAATAGGCAATCCACCATATAATATAAACGGAGCACTAAAAACACCTACAAACAAATCTCTCAAAAAAAATAATGATGGTAAGCAAATTTATGTAGATTTTGTTAAAAAGAGTTTGTCACTATTAAACCCTAGCGGACACTTGGCGCTAATTATTCCTTCATTATGGTTAAAACCAGATAAAGCAGGACTATATTATTCATTATTACATAGCAATTTTGTCATAGAAAAATTGCACTGCTTGAACACTAGCGAAACACAAAAGGCATTTTTATATAAAGCACAAACACCCACTTGCTTCTTTTATGGGCACTTAAAAATAAAAGAAGAAAAAGAAGAAACAACACAACCAACTTTAGCTATTTATGATAAACTTAATAAATGCTTTGTTAATTATGTTTTAAGAGCTAACTATCCTATACCAACTAACGGAATAAGTATTATAAATAAATTATTAACTTATGTAGATAAAGTAGGACACTTAAAAGTTTATAAGTCAAATAGCCCACCAAAAAATTCACTATTTTACAATGACAATCCTAATGCTAATGCTAATGTTAATATTCAAACCACAAAGCTCCACAAAAAAACACCGCTATTAATTATAAATTATTCAAATAATTTACAACATTATGCAAACCAACCAAAATTAATATTAGCACATAAAATGTATGGATTTCCATATTTAGATAGCTCAGGTATATACGGAATATGTGCACGCGATAATTACATTTTAACTAGCGCAGATTATTCTCTAAACGAATTAAAACAAATACAAGCGTTTCTCTCAACTAAAATAGCATTATTTATATTTTCAACAACCAATTATAGAATGCGCTATTTGGAACGCTATGCTTTTCAATTTATACCAGCTATTACTAAACTGCCAGACTTTCCAAACTTATTAAATAGCGAACCTGTAAGTCGAGAGAAATTAATAATTAACTTTTTTAATTTCTCTAGCAATGAAGAAACAATTATAAACAACAGCTTTGCAAACTACAATTATTTTATATAATTATAATTTTAGCGATTACCTATGATTGATTATCTATATTTAGTGGCTCTTCTCTTTTTATAATAATTTCTTTTTTTGCTTTTTCTTTTTTTTCCTCCCTTGAGATCTATATTTCCTTTACGAGCAAGTATTAGCAATTTGTTTTGTAACGTATCTAAAGCATCAGCAAGTTCTTGGTTATCTGTACTTTTAAATAACGTAGTAATTTTATCTCTTAGACCCTCTATGGATAATGCTTTTTTTACCACGTCCGCTATTAGTGGTTGAAGCTGTTCCATTTTCGATTTATCTAACAAAATTTCGTTTAATCTTTCGATTGATATTTCTTTAGTCGTATGAATCGTTGAGTTATCAAGCATGTTCTGCGTTAAAGATTGACCAATATTATCAAATTTTTCAGGTTCTCCATTAGCGTCCATTTCTTATATATATATATATATATATATATAAAGTATTTAAAAAATATTAATAGTTAATATTATTTTTTCTAAAGTCGCGTTTATTTTAATAATACTATTGTAATATTTTTAACGATTTGTTCTAGTTTTTCTGGCACTGCTTATAATATAATTTTTATGTTTTCTAGTTATTCTTTGCCGACCGCCTCCTATGATTTCTGGTTTGACTTGTTCTGGTGATGCTTCTACTGGTGATGCTTCTGGTAGTGCTGGTACTGCTGGTACTTGTTGTTCTTCTAATGCTCCTTTTTCTGATGTTTCTGCTTTTGGCTCATACAATTCGATTTCTTCGGGCTTGAATTCTTTTTTATGATATTTTTTATGGCGTAGAATATCTTTTGGTAGTGACACTATTTTTAAAAATTCCCCTCCATATATATCACCCGTCAACTTTGCTCTTCTTACTACAGTGCCAGTAAGCTGATTACTTGTAATAGGAGTTTTTTTGTTGTTTATTGCTGATAACGAAGATTTTGAAACTCCTTCAATAATGCTAATGCCCTCTCTTATTTTCACAAGTGCGCCTTTAGGTATCAACATACCTACCATTTTTTTCCATTCATCATTTTTTTGTACCAAACTCATTAAATTTGCGTTGGCCTTCATATCTTGCATAACCATGAATAATAGCTTATAATATCTCTCTTTAGACCCTTCTATATTCATAAGTTCTAAAGTTTGTTTTACATATGCTGTGTGATCTATAACACCATTAGTATTATACTCAGTTACTTTATCACTATGAACACCATATGCTAATAACAGAGTTATCAGTTCTTTCAAATTTGAGTTAGTGTTATCTGTTTTCATTTTTTCTTTCATTGTGTTCATAGTAATCATTAGTTCATTATTAGCATTCAAATTACTCGCAATATTACTTAATACTGGTGTAAAATAGTTTTTATAAGAGTTTATAAACTTTAAGCTCTCTGCCATATAAACTTCTTCTGTGCTCATTTAATCTTATATATATATTATAACATATTAATTTCTAAATCAATAATTCGTCTAATTGTTCCTCAACTATTTGTAAAGCAATAGAATTTGCCCATACTATATAAGACTTAGCTATAACATTTTCATATTTTTTAATAGCATTTGTAATATAAATTGTGTGCCCGCTCAAAATAGCTTTGTCAATTTCACATAAAAATAAATCCAAATCCAAATCCAAACTTAGTTCCTGTTCCATATTCTTTAAATAGTTTATTATTAATTATTTATAAACAATTTAAATAACAAATCTCAATTTTTTTAAGCAAATAATTAAAATAATTAAAACAATAAAAAATTGAAATGGCTAATAATTTGCAAGCACATATTATATAATATATTATATAATATGCTATATAATATGCTATATAATATGCTATATAACAAATTAGCCACTCTATGTAAAGTGAGAAATATGCATAGTGCAAAAAAATATGTATATGAAGAAAGTTTAAAACATACTATTAATCGCATTAAAACCCATAATTGTAATGGGTGTTATTATTGTAATGGGTCTGGATGGATAATATGGAAATCTAATAATTCTAATAATTCTAATAATTCTAATAATATATTAGATTTAAACAAACAACCTAATATAATATTATATACTGCTTGCTTTAAATGTCAATGACCTTAAATGTTAATGACCTTAAATGTCAATGACCTTAAATGTCAATAGCATTATGATTTAGAGAACTAGTAACACTAGTGTTTTTTAAACTATTAAAATATGTGTTTGTATATTTTATTCTTTTTGAGAAATATGGATTATTTATATAGGTAGCATATATAAATTCTTTTATACCGGAAAATACATCATATTTTTCACATATACTCATATAAAACATATTTGTATCATAAACATATTTGCAATACACATCATCATCATAGCTAGTTTCATCATAATTTAAAAATAAATATTTATTAAAATGCTTATTAAGCAATATTACAGAAACAAAAAAATCCAATAAATCATTATTTAATTTATATCCATTAATATAGCAAAAATTAATAGCTGTTGCTATTAAACTATCTGAATACGGATAAGCCATTACATTATGCTTTTTATATCTTGCTATAAAATCTTCCTTAAAGCTAATATTGCTAGTGTCATTGTTTATATTTTTTATATTATCAAATAATAAATTTCCTAATCCCTGTATATTATTAGTATCTAAACAATAACATATATTTTTCAAAGTATCATTTATTGTATTTTCTACTACATAACCAAAATCATAAATAATAATTTTATAATTAAAATCTGTTTCATCATTAAAATTTGTTTCATCATTATTTTTATTTATTTCTTTATAAATCTTCCAATTTGCTTGATGTAAATCACAATGGACATATTTACCATATATAAAAGTATTTTTCATAAATATACTCATAAATGAAATAATAATTTGTTTTTTATAATCGCTAACGTCTAATTTTTCAAATTGTTCGCCTTCAACAAATTCCATTACTAAAAAATTTTTACTTTTCATTAAAGGTTTTGGAATAAGTATAATATTATTATTGCAATAAGTATTATAAAAATACTCATTATTTTTATACTCGTTTTCCATATTTATTTGCTTTTTTAAATTACTAAAAAATGCATTTAAATCTAGAATAATATCATATTTATAAAGGCATTTAAAGTTTGTCACCAAGTATGTATATAATTTTACAAAATATACTGGACATATTAATTGATACTCTATTTCAGGATGAACAACTTTAATAGCAACAGTAGCAGCATTAGGATTAACATTAGCATCTGTATTTGTATTAGCATTAGCTTTAATCAAACCTTTATATACTTGCGCAACTGAACCGGACTTTATTGAAAAACTAGTATCTAGTTCAAAATAATCATCAAATTCAACACCAAACTCCTTTAAAAACAAGTCTTTAGTATATTTTAATTGATGAATAGGGCAATCTTCATAATAGCGTGAAAACAATTTAGATAAAAAATCATAATTATGCGAATTAATGAGCAATAATTCTAAATTAGTGTTAAGCCACTGTATCAATTTGATTATAACACATCCATTTAGTTTAATAGTATAATTTAATGCTAATGCTAGGTTATTATTTAAAACATTCCAAACTTTATAATACAAATAATTTATAAGCAATACATTTAAAAATATATTAAAATAAATTATATACTTAATCTTACAAAATAGCACACATAATTTATTATATACTTTAAATAGCGCATTCATTTTTATATATTTAAGAATTTATATATATTTACTTTTAAATTTTATATATTAAATTTAATATATTAAATTTAATATATAAAATTTAATATAATGAATTAAATAATGTATTAAATATTTAATACGTTATAATATAATTAATATAAGTAATGTCAAAATTAAATATTTTAGAAAGTATAAAATCTTATGTATTTAATATTATAGAAGATGAATATAAAAAATATTTACAATCACACAAATTATTAACGCTACAACGTTCTACATTAGTAAGTATTATGGAAGAATATTATTCCAATAATTCAAAAAGCATTAAAGCAAAAATAAGAGAACATATGAAAACGCTATGTGGTGAAGAATATAATTCAGCAATGATTGAAAATATATTATTAGACCTTTTTCAAGAGCGTGAGCTAAATATTATAAAAATAACTACTGAAATAATATCAATTCAAGAAAAAAATATGCAGCAATTTACAATCCCATTAGTTAATAATAGTTTAAATTTAAATATATCATTGGTCGATGGTTATATAATAATAAATAGCACTAATCCAAAAAATATTGAAGGTTATTGCGAACTTTATGAAACTATAAATAACTATAAATTTTTATATTCAATAAACAATGATTTAATACAAGATTATTCTGATGATGAAAAAATTAACATTATTAAAAAAAATATTGAAGCGTCAGAAACTAATATTACTATAGCATGCTATTATTTGAAACAACAACAAGAGCCTTAAGAACTTAAAGAAAGCAACAAATAACAAAAAAAACAAAAATTGATAAATTTATGCATATTTTATTTATTTATCTATAGTGTCTTATAAATAAATAAATCAAATAATGGAAATGGAAATATGTGTAACACGATTTAACGTGTCAACATTTAATGAAAATAGAGCTTGGATTATAAAAAATAATAACTCAATAGGGTGTATTTATGGAACACCTGTAAAAATTAGTGGGTCGCTAGACCCCGACTCTCAATTATTAGTATTAGAAATGAACAATACTAATAATACTATAGAAGGAATAGGTATTATTAAAAATAATCTTGCAAGAGAAAATAGAAAATACTATAAAATTTATGCAGACAATAACTATAATCGGTTTATATACAAATCAAATTATAGAATTGATAGAAAAAATTTTACTAGTTACGAAAATGAAGTAATAACATTGCTAGAAGACTATTTATTTAAATCAGCATATCACTGCAAACGAGGACAGGGTATTCAAAAATTACCCAAAAAAGTAGTAAATAATGAAGAATTTGATTTTGTCAAATTTTTAATAACTATGTATAAAAATAGATTTGTAACTATTAAAAATATAAAAATAGTTAATTAAACTAATATAGTTTATTTATAAATAAATAAATAATGTCATCTAGCAATTCATATGAAGATTTTAATACATCTATTGAAGATTATACTATTAATGAACTATATAATTTACTCGAATTAGATGAGTTATCACGAGAACATATACTAGTAAAAGTTCACGATTTAAATAATAGTGTTTTTAAAAACAATGAACCTATTAAAGCTTTTTTTTTACAAGCACAAAATAAATTATTAAACTATTTAACAGTTGCAGACGCTAATTTAGATGATTATTTACACTCTAATGCTAATGCTAATATTGAGCCAGTTATTAAAGAACACTTTACTAATAATAGTATTACACAAGAAGAACAACAAGAACAAGAAGACGACGAAGACGACGAAGACGACGAAGACGATTATGATGTTAATGTAATAGAAACATATGTAAACTATTCAAATTCTAATTCTAATTCTAATTCAAATTCAAATTCAAATTCTAATTCAAATTCAAATTTAAATTTAAATTCAAATTCAAATTCTAATTCAAATTCAAATTCAAATCCAAATTTAAATCCAAATTTAAATCCAACAATTAATAGCGAAGTAATAGAAACTTATCACATATATAAAAATTTATACTTCAATACAACTTATAGAATTAATAAATTTATTGCCAATGCATTACCAACAGATTGTAAAATTATGTTAAATAATACAATAAATAATGTAATTCAATGCAAATTAACTTCATTAAATATTAGAAAACCTTTTTTAATCCACAGCACAAAATCAAATAATAGCTTTATAGTTAAAAAATATGATAGCACAAAAAAAGTTGATTTTTCATATTCAATAGTAATAGATAACGGATATTATGATGACCCTACAGAAATGGAGAATTTTTTAAATAATAAATTTAAAAATACTAGCATTACTATTTCAGGAGGATCAATAGATTCTAGCAACACACTCTTTATTAATTCACTAACTTTTTCAATCAATAAAAATTCTCAAATATGCACCTTTGATTTAAGCAAAAATTATATTAACAACATTAATAATAAATTTAACTATTATGAAATAGATTTTTTAACAAATTATATTCCACCCTATTCACTAGCTACTATATTAGGTTTCAATAATACTATTTATAATACAGTAAATAGTATAACAGGTCCTAAAACATATAATACATTAAGCACTCCAATCTATTTTTGCTTTGATGAAAATCAAAACGCAATTGTTGAAACACATCAGCTATTTTTAAACAATAATCTCTCAAGTGATAAAATATTAGCCAAAATAAATACACATAAAAAGACAATAGACACAAACAATTATATATATGAAACCCTAGACAACAATGACAATAAAAATAATGTTAGGCAATATAGCGGTCCAATAAATTTGTCTAGTTTCAATATTAAAATCATCGATAATTATGGACTATTAGTTCAATCTATACAAGAAGAATTTACATTTGACTTAGAACTAGTCATACAAGCAACTAAGCTAGTTACCAAGTAAAGTTATAACACAAAAAGTTATAAATATTATAAATATTATAAATATTATAAATCGTATAAAACTTCACATTCTAATTCAATAGTTAAATCGCCATTATTTACATCTAATATTCTACCATATTCATCATAAATTTTTATATGCAGTTTATTAATATTTGTTGGACCAAAATATATTCTTTTTGGATATAATAGAGGTTTTGCTCCATATTCCTTAGAATTCGCCATTTTACATAATATATTATTATCTGTTAAGGTTTGATATTTAAACGCCGATACAAAAACATTATTATGATTGTTTTGATAATCATTTACTGATAGCAAATAATATTTTTTAGTAAGACCACCATCATAACAATATTCTGACTCATAACTTTTAGAACCTTCATATTTTATAGTAATTTGTTTTCCATTTTTAATTATTCTATTATTTCTAAACCCCATTATCCAGCCTAATGTCAATTGATTTTTATCAATATTTGTTGCTATATTATAATTCATAGAATCATTTTCAATATAATCGAATTTTAAACTAAACACTTTGTTATTAAGACTTGTAAAGGAAAACTTGGCACTTAGCGAATTATAAACGAGAGAAATGTCGCTAGGCAATTTGCTATTTATTTCTATAACCAATGAGTTTTCATCATAAGCACCATCATTTATTTCTATTAAGCTAGAGTCTACATAAAATGAATGCGACCCCATTTTTTTCGATATACAATAAATAGTATACGGAAGTTGATAACTTATTACTTGGAGTGAGAGAACTTTCTTAAAAGCAGTCGGGAGATTTATTACAAAATCGGTTGAACTAGAGTTTTCATAATTGTCTCTAAAACGCGTGTCAATATTTAAAACCTTTTTAAGTGTTTTAATTGTTAAAGGGTTTATTAATCCACTTTTAACATTTACTGGATAAGATTCCACTTTTTTAGATTCAGTGTGCTTAATTATATTATGGTCGTCTTGAACAATGAGAATATTTTTCTGTTTTTCTTCTAGCAATTTATTGACTTTAATGAAGCATTGATAAAAAAAATCCACAAGATGTGCCTTGTTTTCGCTTATTTCGCTATTATCGCTGTTTCGCAACTTAGCTATTTTAGTTTGCAATTTAGTATATAAAATTTCCTGATTTAAATCAGCATTTTCGAGAGATTTAACATCAATATGCAATATGTTTAATATTTCCTCAATGCTATAATTTTCAATATTTAAATCCATATATTATATATTATATATCAAAAAATATATAATATTTTAACAAGTTAATATTTTAACAAGTTAATATTTTAACAAGTTAATATAATAATATATATAATAATATTTTAACAAGTTAATATTTTAACAAGTTAATATTATATTAATATAAATGGTGTGTTATGGGTCTTGTATGTTTGCCTCGGTTTTTCTAATTGCCAATATTTATACTATGTTTTCATGCTCTAATGACAATCATAAACAAGAATTTAAAAATACATTAACACAAGAGCAACAAGTATTATATGAAAAGTTAATAGATGAACGCAAGAAAATATATTATGGCGGTTTTCTTTTAGGAATTGTGCTATCGTTTATAGCTGTGTATTTTGGAAACAAATTACTGTTTTCAAAAAACAGCAAATCATCTACACTACCTAAAATTTGTATGATTGCTAGTATTACTTTTGTTACTAACTACTTATTTTATATATTATATCCTAAAACCGACTATATGTTGCTACATTTAAATGACAAAACACAAATACAAGGTTGGCTAAACATTTATAAAAAAATGCAGTTTAAATTTCATTTAGGTTTTATATTAGGAATTGTCGCAGTCATTATTTATTCATATGGCTTTTGTAAGTAAATAAACATTTTTTTAAAAGATAAAAAAGATAAATAAAAACAATTTAAAGAAAAAAGAAAAAATGGAAACATATAAAAGCTTAGAGTGCTAACTTTTAACTAGCGTAAATATTTCATTACCACAATCATAGTCATAATTTGTAATGGTTAATCCGCATAAGTTAAATAGTTGCTTTAATTCGTCAAGCTTATAAATGTAATAAAACCGCTCATAAATCTTTCCAAATTTATTCCATAATACAATATTATTTCCATAATTATTAAAACATCGTCGTGTTTTTGGCGGTTGATTTATAGACCATACAGACAATAAAATTTTGCCATTAGGCTTTAATAATCTCTTCATTTCTAATAAGGCTTTTACCCTGTGCTCTTTACTTTCTAGATGATGAAAAACAGCAATGCACATTAGGGCATCAGCGCTAGCACTAGGACAAGGAATTGCAGTTATATTTCCACAAAGCACATTTAAATTTTTAGCTTTACAAATTTTAACAAAGTTTTCACAATTATCAACTCCAATAAAATTAAGATTTTTTGCATTATTATTTGCCATATTGCGACCATTTCCGCAACCAATATCATATACTGTTGCGTCTTTTCTCAATTCATTTAAAAATGTATTTACCCATTGCCATTTATAGAGACGACTATTATCAAAATGGTCAGCTATTTCTTCATAAACGTCTTTAACTTGTGTTTTTTCGATGCTAGTATTAGCATTAGCATTAGCATTAGCATTAGCATTAGCATTAGCATTAGCATTAGCATTAGCAATTGTTAGTTCTGTTTCTGTTCCTGTTTCCATTTTAAAGTTAGTAATTTTAAAAATAGAATAAAACATTATTTTATTCAATTTTTAAAAAATAGAAATACTAGAAATACAAGAAATACAAGAAAAAAATTGATTACTAAGCTAAGTTATTAGCTTATTAAGTATTATACTATGCAAGCCTTTAACTCTAATGCTATTCTCGAAACTATTACGTGCCCTATTACGCAGTGTGTTATGAAAGACCCGGTTCAAGGATGTGATGGTCATACTTATGAGCGTAGTGCTATTATGAGTGCTTTAGCTATTAAACAAGAGTCACCTATGACACGCCAACGTATGACTGTTAATGATTTAAAACCAAATGTTGCGCTCAGATTTTTGTGTGATAATTACAATGCGTGGATGGGTGCTAGTCCTAGGCCTAGTCCTGTTCCAACTCCTGTTCCAACTCCAGAAAAGAAACTCACTTTAGACCACACTATGACTAGTAACAGCACAATTAGCAATAAATTACTGTTAACGTTCAATGTAAATGGTGAAAGCAATAACCACCTTTCACAAGATATTGTGCTAGTTATTGACCGCTCCGGTTCAATGAATACACAAGTTGAAGCAAAAGATGTTAATGGAAAAAATCTTGAAAATGGGCTGTCAATTCAGGACATTGTTAATCATTCAGCAAAAACAGTTGTCCAAACACTAGACCCGCAATCCCGCATTTGTATTATTAAATTTGACAATATTATTGATGTTGTAACGCCTCTTATGTGCGCAACAGATGCAAACAAAGTGCAAATTATGGCGTCTATTAATACTATTAAACCAGGCGGCCAAACAAACATTTGGGGCGCACTTGAAAGAGCACTGCAAATTTTAGAGGCTCGCGATGACAAATCAAGAAACAGCGCCATTTTAATGCTTACAGATGGTATTCCTAATGTTTCACCCGCTCACGGAGAGGTCGAAACACTCAAGCGTCTAAGAAAAAACAAGAATTTTACGACCCCAATTTATACATTTGGGTTCGGTTACAATTTACAGCCCACTTTATTATATGATCTTGCCAAATATTCCAATGGTGGAAATGCGCATATTCCAGACGGCAACATGATTGCAACAGTGTTTTGTAACTTTATTGCAACTATTTTGTGCACTGTTGTTATGAACTTACAGCTCCACGTTATTCCTAAGGAGCATAATAGCGCAACATTCGGCAATTTATTGGTCGGCGATTACGCCTATAGTTACGACCCAATTAATCAAAAATATGTTTATGATATTGGAACAGTTCAACTCCAGCAAGAGCGAGCTATTGTTTTAAATGTTGAAGATAAAATGGATTTTGATTATTATTACACATATAGTATTGGAAATGAAGCAATCAGTTCAGCAACAACCAGCGTAAATGGTGCATCTATTGCGCGTTGCGTAAATAATGAGGCACTAATTAGCCACAGCTTTAGGGCTACTAGTGTAGAATATATTAGAAAAATGATTAATTGTACACGGATTGGCAATATTTTAAGCACTCAAGCTTGCTATGATGAGTTAGTTAAGCTATTAGAAGCAAATAAATGCGCAAGCAGCGCAGAATTTGTAAATGGTCTTCTGAAAAATATTAAAGGCGACTTCGCAAATATTGGCCAAGTTAAGCTAGCAATTGACCAGAAATATTTTAAGCGTTGGGGAGAGTTTTATTTAGACCAGCTTTCACGCTCGCTTAATCAGCAAATCAAGCCCAATTTTAAGGATGAAGGCTGTATGTTTGGCGGAGCGATTTTCGATGAACTTGTAGACAAGTCTAGCGACATTTTCAACAATCTTGAACCGCCTAAACCCTCATTAGTCGTTCATAACCCAACAAGTGGAAATATGTTCTATAGGAGTTTAGGGTCCGTGTCAGCACCTATTTCAATGTCGGCATATAATGACCCTCGTGGTGGTTGCGTAGATTCGTATTGCACAATTGCTATGTTTAACGGAACCTCAAAGTTACTAAAAGACGTCCAAAAGTTTGATATTATTAAGTCAATTGATAATAATAACAAGGTTGTTGGGGCCAAAGTGCTATGTGTTGTGGAAACAATGATTACATCCGGTTATAGGGATTATGTTGATGTAAATGGAGTATTAATTACTCCATGGCATCCTATTAAATATGGGCTTCATGGAAAAGCAGAAGAATGGATCTTTCCGGGAGAATATTTTAGTACTTATAGTTATACCTCAACTAGTATGATTACACTTGTTTTAGAAAATCACCATATTATGTTTATTAATGGAGTAAAATGTATTACATTAGGACATAATTTTACTCATCATCCAAAATTAAGTCATCCATATTATGGAACAGCTAAAGTTATTGAAAATTTGATGGCTAATTTTCCACAAGACTATGCTAATGGCAGAATTGTTGTAACTGATGCAAGCATTAAGCCTCAATTAGTATCAAACATTACACAGCATGTGGAATATAATGCTAATGAATTAGCAGTTTGTTAAATTCCTCTTCTTGTTTGTTTATAATTTATAATTTATAATTTAGTAAATAAAAAAACATTCTATTTTTTTTCAATTAACTATTATTAAACGCTATAATTTATATAAAATAAATTATATATATATATGGCAAGTTATAAAAATAGCACAAGAAAAAGAAAGAAAAAAACATACAGAAAAAAATACAGAAAAAATGCAACTAAACGTATCATGGTAGGTGGACTAAATCCATATTCTCTTTTTAATGGACTACGTGATAATTTAACAAAAAGTTTCTCTATCTTTGGGTCTAAAGCAAAGCAAGAAGCAACAACTTTATATAATACTAAAACAAAAGAAGTAAAAGAAAAAGTAGAAGATACCAAAGCATATGTTGATAAGAAAAGAGAGTGTCTAGCTGCTTGTGCTAGAATTTAGAAAACTATTTATTAAATGCGTTTTGTCTTGCTAATGGCGGTGGCTCATAAAAACTTATGCTTCTATCAATTGCATTATCCATAATTACATCATTATTTATATTATAGTCGTTATAATCATTGTAATTGTATTTAACTAGCAATATAGTTTCTAACTTAGTGATTTTTTCTTTTAATTCACTAATTTGCTTTGTTAACATATCAATCTTTTCTTCAAATTTACTTTCACTAAGCATATAAAATATATTTATATATTATATATTATATTTTATATAATTTTGCTATTTATATTTCAAATAGTTTGCTATTTAAATTTATAATATATTATTAATTATGTCATTAACAAGTAACTTAATTAATATATTAATGTTGGCACAACAAAATATAATTTTAAAAAATGCAGATTTAACAAATATTAGATTAACAGATTCAAATCTTCACAGTTTTGAAGCTATGAATAAAACAATGGCAAATAATTTACAGCTATTAAATAAAAGGGTTGACATATTAATAATCAGACTAATAAACTTACTACTATTTTTAATTGAAGATAAATATAAATCACCACAATTATTATAATGTTTATAAAAAATATTTAAAAGTATAACACTTAAAACATTTATAGAGTTATGGTTGCTATTGGTATTGATTTAGGAACTACATATTCGTGTGTAGGAGTATGGAAAGATGGACAATGCGAGATTATTGCAAATGATCAAGGTTCAAGAACAACACCTTCATATGTTGCGTTCACAGATACTGATCGTTTAATTGGAAATGCAGCCAAAAATCAGGCATCTCAAAATCCAGAAAACACCATTTTTGACGCAAAACGTCTTATTGGTCGCATTTTTAGCGACAAAAGCACCCAAGATGATATTAAGCATTTTCCTTTTAAAGTAATTGATAAAAACGACAAACCAATTATTCAAGCAACCTATAAAGGCGAACTAAAAGATTTTCAACCAGAAGAGATTTCTTCAATGGTTTTAATCAAAATGAAGGAAACCGCGGAAGCATATTTAGGTACAAAAGTAGATAGTGCAGTTATTACCGTGCCCGCCTATTTCAATGATGCACAGCGTCAATCCACCAAAGATGCAGGAGCAATTGCAGGTCTAAACGTATTAAGAATTATTAATGAGCCCACCGCAGCAGCAATTGCTTATGGACTTGAACAAACCAAGTCCAGTCAAGAAAAGCACATATTAATTTATGATCTAGGCGGCGGCACGTTTGATGTAACTCTTTTAAGTATTGAAGACGGTGTATTTGAGGTAAAGGCAACAGCGGGAGATACGCGACTAGGAGGCGAAGACTTTGACACGCGTCTTGTTCAACACTTTATTCAAGAATTCAAGCGCAAGCATAAAAAAGATTTAAGTATAAGCAAACGAGCAGTAAGCCGTTTAAAAACAGCTTGCGAGAATTTAAAGAAGACCCTTTCGGCTTCAACACAGGCGACTTTAGAAGTGGACAGTTTATTTGAAGGTATTGATTTTACTAGCACAATAAACCGTGCGCGGTTTGAAGAATTATGCGGTGACCTTTTCAGGAAAACATTTGAGCCAGTAGAGCAAGTTCTAAAAGATGCCAAAATCAGCAAGTCGGAAATTCACGAGGTTGTTTTAGTAGGCGGCTCCACACGTATTCCTAAAATTCAAAATCAATTAACCGATTTTTTTAATGGTAAAGCGCTCAACAAATCAATTAATCCAGATGAGGCGGTTGCTTATGGGGCGGCGGTTCAGGCAGCTATTCTTTCGGGTGTAAAAAACAGTAAAATCGATGATTTATTACTTCTTGATGTAGCACCATTATCACTAGGCGTAGAAACAAGCGGAGGCGTTATGACAAAAATCATAGAGCGCAATAGCACAATTCCTACAAAAAAATCGCAAACATTTAGCACATATGCCGACAATCAGCCAGCTGTTACTGTGCAAGTTTTTGAAGGCGAGCGCCAATTTACAAAAGATAATAATAAATTAGGCGAATTTACGCTTAAAGGCATTCCGCCATTACCGCGAGGTGTTCCACAAATCGAAATTAGTTATGATTTAGATGCAAATGGAATTTTAAATGTTTCTGCTTGTGAAAAATCCACAGGAAAATCAGACAGTATTACTGTTACAAATGATAAAGGCCGCTTAAGCAAAGAAGACATTGAAAAAATGGTGGCTGATGCTGAGAAATTTAAAGACGACGATATAAAAGCAAAACAAGTTATTGAAGCGCGTAATAATTTTGAAAATCTTGTTTATCAATTTAAATCGACGTTAAACGATGAAAAGACTTCTAAACAAATTGATGAAACTTTAAAAGAAAAATTAACAAGTGTTATTGATGAAAATATTAAATGGTTAGAGCAAAATCACCATGCTTCAAAAGAAGAATATGAAACTAGATTAAAAACTTTTCAAGAAACAATGAAGCCTTTGCAAGAAAAGATGATGTCTGGCGGAATGCCCGAGCCTCAATCTCAATCTCAATCTCAAGATTTTGCTAAAGAACCAGACATTGCTGACGTGGATTAATAGGAAACACTAAGTTTAAATTTTTACTGTATAAAAAGAATTGATAAAAAAGAATTGATAAAAAAAGAATTGATAAAAAAAGAATTTAAGTTTTAAGTAATTATATTAAATAACTAATTAATATAATTACATAATATGAAACGAATCAAATCTGCACCAGCAAATATTGCTGAAATGGTCAATAGAAAAAAGCCAACTCTAGAAAAAAGCTCCGAAAAAATTGTACTAATTATTCCAAAGCAAATTGCACCGCTAAAAAATCAAAAAATAGTTGAAAAAACATTCAATTCTATTATGATTGACTATATTAATGATAAACAAATATTAAACCATAATGATGAAGAAGCTTTATTATTAAGTATTTTATATTATTACTTTTGCGAGAAAATATTTACAAAAAATAACCTGCGCGAATTTATCATGTTTATAACCCAAACACTAATTAAGTATATATTTACGCATTCATTGCACGAATTCTTTATCAATAATAAGGATCTAGTAATTGAAAAAATAAGGCTTATAGAAAATATAAGCATAGATTTATAGTAATTTTTCAATTTCTGTTTTTAAATCATCTAGCCTAGGCGGCATTAACTCAGTATAATCAATAATTATTTTATTATCTGGATTATAATAATTGTAGCGAGGTTGAGCCGGAACAATTGCTAATGGATAAGGCCAATGACTTGTAGTATATCTTTCTTCAAAGCAAGTTCGTCTTAATGCGCACTGTGCTTTATCATTTTTTATATGATTTTTCGGTAAATAGCATAAATATTGCACTAATCTCTCTTCTCCACAATTTGGATGCCCGCAAGTATTTTGGTGAAATGTTCTCGAATCCCATAGCACAAGGTCACCCGCCTTTACATTAACATAAACTTTCTTATCTTCTAAATTACTAACATAATTCTCATCTAATATACACCAATCATAAGGCTCATCAATGTTCATAGTATTAAAATAATGTTCGTGAAGCAAATGACTACCTTTATATACTATTAATGTGCGTTCGCTATTATTTGTTAAGCTTAAAAATGATTGATAGCAATGGAGCCCTTTTTTTCGTGAAGACTGGTCAGTATGTGTCCAATAATTAGACTTACCTTCAAACTCACTTGCATAATAGCAACATCCGTCAAAAGCAGTAACTAATTCGTCGGTGTTCCATAGTCCTTTAAATATATTCACAATTTTTGAATTAGTTCGCGCCAACCACGCAAAACGTTGATGCCCTATTTCAAAATATTTAAAAATGCCATTTCCGTGAATAATTGTATGTAATTGTTCTACATTTTGAGTAGTCTTATACCATTTGAAAAATTCGTTCTTATATTCCTCGATTTCTTCGCTATTATATACATTAGGCACAACACAATAACCATTTTCTTCTAATTCGCGTTTAATAACGTCCATACTTTTTTCTTCTTCTCTACTATGACTAGTAGAGTCCATAGTTGTTTCCATAACATTGTCTTCAGAATCTAATTTAGTAGGCCCTAGTTTTGTTTCGTCTATTAAGTTCTCCTTATATTTATTATATTTCTTATATTTATTTACTGATAAATAAGTATACATCTTTTTTCTTGCACCAGAAAACATTGTTTATTAAGTTATTAATATTTTATGTTTAATATAATATTAATAACTATTTAAAAATAAGTTATTTCAAAATAGCGCTAATAATTTCTTCAGGTAATTTTCCTAAAACACTATGCATTAAGTTATTATAAATATTTGACAAATAGTTATATCCGACTTTAGTGCAATAAGTCTCAATAAATCGAACTTCTAATTGTTCTAGTATTATAGAATTAATAGTTAGCGAGGGAGACCATATATTTTGGCAAGTATTTGAATTACAACAATAGCAGTCGTTGTTACCCAAATTCAAAAATAGTGGCTCGTGTCCATACAAATTTTTATAAAAAAACTTATATATAGTTTTATCCTTATGTTTTATTGCATTATTAACAGCAATCAAATATTTATAATATGACATCTCATTTTTCACCATTTCATTTTTAGCATTAATAATTGGCGACCTATAACTTAACACACTATACGGCTTAAATGGGTAATATTCGGGATATGCAAGTTGTAAAATTTGCGCATTATTAGCATCTTTAATCAATAAAAAATATTCATCTTTATTAGAAATAGACATTATGCTAAGTTCTAATGTTAAACCTGCTAAATAATTTAGCAAATGCTTTGTGAAACCTGCACTTTCACTAGTAGTCAAATAAGCTTTTGCATTATAATTCTCTATTTCCTTATTTATTCTTTTTAACACTATTGAAGGCATAGTAACTATTATTTAAATAGTTTTAATTTCTTATTTTGCTAATTGGTTAATTATTATTGAAAATTAATAGTGATTTCATAATCATTGTTTTTACATACACAATTGTCGCTCAATGAAATAAATCCGCTATTTTTAGTTTTAATAGCATTCATAAATACTTGAATCGCCTTTCGTGAAGGACAATTATAATTATAGCGATAAAACAATTTCATAAAAATTATATTCCAAAAGCATAAAGGATTGCTATTATATTTCTCCACATTAAAGGTGCATTTCTTTTCTTCATAAACAATTGATTCTAAAAATGGCTCAATAATTTGCTTCAGCACTAATTCATTCCATTCATATGCTTGCTTACTTAGTCCGAGCAAATTTGATTTAATATTATAGGAAAATGTATCTTCTAAAAGCGGATAAATCTTGTTGCGGAATTTACCACGCACACTCCAGTCAGGTGTGCTATCTTTGAAATACGGAACCTCATATTTTGTAGCAAATGCAATAATAGATGACTTATACAATTCAATTAATGGGCGTAAAATAATAACTCCATTAATAACTGATTGCTCTTTAATTACTGCTAAATCGAGAATATAACGACCACGACATACATTTGCAAATATGTTTTCAATAATATCGTCTTTATGGTGCGCCAATAGTATAACGTCGCAGTCTTCTTTTGTTAAGACTTCCTTATAAAAATCGAACCTAATCTTTTTAGACTCATATTCGTAGTCAGAGCGCTTTGTATTTGCGCGTTTAATATTTGTAATAGCTTTAACATATAGCTTAATAGCATTAGCATTACACCAATATTCTAAAAATGCTTGTTCAGCTTTTGTTTCCTCTCTATTATTATAATTAATATGACAGGCTACTACTTGATAATTTAAAATCTTAAGAATAGTAATTAGTACCATGCTGTCTACACCACCCGACAAAGATACAATGTATTTTTTAGCATAGCTATTTAGAGGGTCTTCACAAAATTGCTTAACAGTGCTAATTAATTCGCACTTCATATCAAATTCTTTAATAACGATTTGCTCCTCTTTTTGCGGAACAACTTCTAATACACTATTATAATTTTCAAAATTGTTAGTATCCTTTGTGCTAAACAGCGACCTAATATATGACACCATTTTATAAAATATAAATTATAAATATTATTCTATAAATTAATAAATATTATTTCAATTTTGTTATTTATTAACTTTTTAAAACTAATATTTAAAACTAATATTTAAAACTAATATTATTAGTATAATTAATAATAACTATAAAATGGATAAAAATCAATGCTTACAAGTTTTAGAATTAACTGCTAATGCTAGTCCAGAAGATATAAAAAAAGCATATAAAAAGATGGCGCTTAAATATCATCCTGACAGACAAGAGCAAAGTCTGAGTGCACAAGAGAAAAAACAATCCGAAGAAAAATTCAAGCAAATATCGGAAGCCTATGAATTATTGATGAATCCTGAGAAATTTAATACTATGAATAATGGTGGGCCCGGATTTGGCAGAGGTTTTGTTGACCCAAATGAGCTATTTGCTCAAATATTTAGAGATATGAATATACATCAACAAGGGCACGGACATAACCCTTTTTCAAATATTTTTGAAATGCATATTAATGGAATGCCTGCTAATATGCGGTCATCGTCGGTTTTTTTCATAAATGGACAAAAAATAGAAAAAGTTACTGAAATTATTAATGGAGTTGCGCACGAACATACATTTATTAGTGGAAACAATCCAGAACAGTTTCAAAATATTCGATTTAACTTTCCACATTAGCAAAAAAATTGATTAAATTTGTTAATTATTACTATAACTATTTACTATTATAAAGTAATAAATAATGGCTATGGTCAATATTTTGAATACATATGTTCCTTTGCGTGCTTCAATTGAAAACAAAGATAATGGAAAAGCAAAAATCGGATGTGTAGCGTTCTCGCCTAAGTTAAGACATCAGTGTGTTTTATGCGTTTGGACACAACCAATATAATTTGAACAATAAAGCATGCAAAGAAAATAATGATTGTGTTCATGCAGAAGTCGATTGTGTAAGTCGCCTTAAAAAATCTGAGAAAATAAATCCTATATGTCTTATTGTATTTCGCACAAACAATAGTGGTACTAAACTTATGAATGCTAAGCCTTGCACTAATTGCATAAAAACTATAAATTTTACGTTAAAGTCTAAAAATTATAGATTAAAAAAATTGTGCTATAGTGATGAGCATGGAGAAATATGTGTGTATAGTAATGATTAATGCTTTTTTTTTGCTAGTTTTTGCTATTTCTCTCTATATATTATTTATTATTTAGTGTAATTTTTATAATCTATATAATATATATTATAATATGGGTGGAAGATTGTCAAAGTCTTCACCTACACCCCCACCCCCACCTCCATCTACACCTACAGCTACACCTACACCTCCATAATCAGATTCAGGTTCTACAGGAGGAAAAAGAAGAAAATCTAAAAGAAAAAAAACAAATCAAAGAAAATCTAAAAGAAGAGAAACTATGAAAAGAAGGTAAAAAAATGCAAAAAATATAATTATTTGTAAATAATTATATATATATATATGAGTTTTTTTGGTATTGGTAGAAGAAGTAGCAATTTAGAAGAATATAACAATGCAAAAACTTGGTTTGAAAATATTTACTTTACAAAAGTATTGAATGGTGATGAAGAACATTTTGAAAATCACTCAGAAAATAAAGAAAAAAAAATCAAACCAGGACTTAATGAACCTGTATATATAAATACAACTGCCATTGACGAATTTCATTTAACAGATATAGGAAAAAGTTTTAATACATATAATCTTGCTATACAAAATGAAAGTATAACTTCTTATAGAGATGCACTTATAAAATTATACCGCAAGCTTTATCGTAATTGGGAATTACAATATATGATTTCTTTTGAAAGTCAAATAGATAATTACAAGAATATATTTGAAGAGTTAATAAAAACTGAAGCTGAAAAATTATCATGGATGAAACACAAGGCAAAAAAAGCTTTAGTTGCAATAGATAAATATAAACAAGAAAAAAAAAGTGAACATCCTAACCATGAGTTTTTATCTTCTTTACTTTTTATAATTAGAAGCCCGATTGATACACCTTTTACGGATAACATACTTTATGAGGCGACCTTGCCCCCGGATAAAAATGATCCAAGCAAAAGCGAGAATACAGCTATAATTCCAATACTGACGAAGTTTAAGGATGTAGTAGATAATGAGTTTGCGATATTTGTAGTGGTGTGTGAAGCCATGCATGTAAGGCAAGATGAAAATCTTTATACTTTAAAATACAACCCATATGTAGCCCCAATTATTAAAAGTGAAAATGAATTCCATGCCTATAATGCATATCTTGAAGCCGATAAAAAGCTCACTAATACGATTGTAATGATGGCCGCTTGTAAAGAGTATTTAGAATATAGAGTTAAAATTGTTCTTTCAAAATTGCGCAATGCTATAAATATAATAGCTTCAGATGATACTATAAAACATATTAAAGATAATCAACGAAAGGCAAATAAAGCAGTAGAGTCTGCATTTATTGATTTAAACCATCTAAAAAATGATATTGAAAAATATTACAGAGAATTAAGAAATAAAGTTGAAAAATATAACAGAGAATTGAAAAAACCTGAAACCAAATCAAGTTATTTAAATTTAAGACCTAATTTATCAATATTTACATCTTCTAAGCAAAATACCAATACTTTGAAAGCAATGAAAGAAGAATCAGACCGTTATGCTAATTACTTTGAAAGATACGCTAGTGAAAAAAAAGTTGCTCTGAGGAATATTAATAGATTTGAAGATGCAAAGTTCGAATATTTTAAATATGTAAGAATACGGAGTATGCTTGATAATCAATATCGCAAAATTATAAGTGAACATGAAAGTGCAAAAAAAGAAGATGAAGAATTAATCGACATCGCTATGAAGAGGACAGAGCCTAGTTATAGTCAATATGATGATTTATATAAGGATGGGGGTGGTAATAAACAAAAAAAAAAAAAAAAAAAACACATAAGGAGAAGACCCACAAAAAAACAATATTCTAAAATAAAAAAAAGTAGAAGAACTTTTCATAATACAAGACATTGTAAAAATAATACAAGACATTGTAAACATAATACAAGACATCGTAAAAATAGAAAATATATGACAGGAGGAGCAAAATTAACTATAGATGAGATAGAACAAATAAAGGAGGATGTAACAAAAGAACAGCTCGTAATTAATGATATGAAAGGTATTATAAACAGAGCAAACGAAATATGGATACGAAGCACCGAAAAGGATGTTATGTTAGAAAATAGTATTTGTGAATACGTAAAACAAGAATACGACAATGCACTAATAAAATGGAAACAAGCTAAAGCCGTCTTGGTTGCTGCAGGTGGTGATACAGTAGATGCAGAAGCAGCAGAAGCAGCAGCAGCAGAAGCAGTAGCAGCAGAAGCAGCAGCAGAACCAGCAGCAGCAGAAGCAGCAGTAGCAGCAGAAGCAGCAGCAGCAGAAGCAGAAGCAGCAGCAGCAGAAGCAGTAGCAGCAGAAGCAGCAGCAGAACCAGCAGCAGAAGCAGCAGCAGAAGCAGCAGAAGCAGAAGCAGCAGCAGCAGCAGCAGAAGTAATAGAACATCGATTAGTAAAAGGAGGAAGAGCAGGAAAAAGAAAATCTATGAAAAGAAGGTAAAAAATATTTTTATTTGTAAATTATTTGTAAATTATTTAAAAATAAAAATATAAATTCTTATTATATACAAAAATGGATATGGAAACATTGATTTTAAATAATTTAGATACTTATGACGAAGTATTAACTAGTTTTACAAACATAAAAGACATTTATGATAGTAATATGCTAACTATTTTTACAACAAGTTTGGAAGATAAGGTCCTTATTGACAATGAGACTTTAAATTACATTACAACCCTTTTAGAAAAAATATATGCTAACAATTTAGCTCTATTATTTCTTATGAGCTGTTTAAGCTCACTATATGTATGCACTTACACTAGGCGCAAAAAAGATTACATTATGATTAATAATGTAGAACCTAAATTAATTAAAGGAAGCGCTATTGAAAAAGTATGATAAAAAAGTATGATAAAAAAGTTTATTTATACATGTTAAGTAGGCGTAATTTTACTGTCAATCATTTTATATTATTAAGATTAATAATATAATATGAAAAAAACCAATTCAAATTTTTAAATACATTTATTTTTTATTTATATATATATATATAAATGAAATTCTTTGGCAGTAATGTGTTTGGCACTAGTGCTGCTAGCAAGGCGGAGAAGGCGGAGACCGAGAAGAGGATTGAAGAGTTGATCGAATTTCGTGCTAACGAAAGAAAGAAAGAAGAAGAGAGCAGAGCGGCGGCATTAGAACAACAAAAAATACAAGAAAAGGTTGCACGCGATAGAGAAATTGAAATAAATGCAAAAATCTCAGCATTATCCTCAGATAATTTGAATAAAATCACTGAGATTTTTGATAAGAATGATAATAATCAAAAGTTATTAGAATTAAAAACTAAACTATCTGAAATATCAAATGATTATAATAATATATTTAGAGAAACAGTCATACCAGAATTGATTGCACTGGTTAATGAAACTAAAATAAAGCTTGAAAAATTAAAAGAAGACAAACCTGAAATAACGCTAACTTCTTTAAATATGTTAGAGTCTGATCTTAAAGAATTAAGAAATGGTAACGTGAGAAAGTTGCTTGCCGAAGAATTTAATAGCGATTTTCTTGGCAAGCACTTGTATTGGCTACTATTTAGATTTAAAAACAAATTGCAAAAACCACTCAATGACGAAATTAATAAATTAACAAGCATTCTGACAACCGTTCCGGCACCGAAACCAACGGTAGCAGGACCTACTTATATCCCTCCGAATCCTTTTAATGACCCGTTTGGCAGGTTTTCTTCTTATGGTGGTTCGTCAAAATCCTCAAAAAAAAGAAGAAAACCAATAAAAAAACGAAGAAATACAAAACGAAGAAACTAAACCAATCTATAATACTTATATAATAAATAATATTATAGATTTTTAACTAATCCATTACCAGTTCCATCTTTCATACATTGGAACTTGTTCATACATTGGAACTTGTTCATACATTGGAACTTGTTCAACACTTGGAGCCACCTTTGCACTTTTACAATCATTAGCCCATCGCTCATACATTGGAACTTGTGCTTTTGGAGCAACCCACTTCTCCTCACAACTAATAGCTGGAGCAACTTTTGCGCTTTTATAAGGACGCTTTCTTTTTGAACTAATAGGCTTAAAAATAGCACCTGACATATCTTGAATGTTAAAATTAATAGTAGCCATATATTAAGAGTTAATAATATAATTTATTCTAAATAAAAAAAGTAATCAATTTTTTTATCATAACAAGAGAGAAGAGAGAGAAAAAACCTTGTTAGGGTATTTTCTTATAGCAAAACACTTAAAACGCGGGCTCACTACGAATAGCCTTGGCCTTTTCATTATACACAGCACGCTGTTGTTCACCGATTTCAGCCCACATAGCACCGAGCACTTTCACAAGATTAGGCCCAGAAGCCACAATGTGCAGTTTTTCAAGCACCTTCTTGGCTTGTTGTCCGTGAGCACGACGAAAGAGAAGCCAACCACTTACGTAGTTTTTCTTAGGCTTCTCTTCGGTTTCAGGCCTCTCATGTGCAGACGGCCTCTCTTCAGGAATCTCTTGCGCATCATACATTACTTCAGCCTCACAAGTGAATGACCGCCCAACCGCCTTCTCAAAAGCTGAGACACACTCTTCAATGCTGTCACCTGTGATGTTGATGTTGATGCTTGCGCTTGCACTGGCGCTTTTAACGCTTGCGCTATACATCGTTATTCGCTTTGCGCTTTTCTTGGAGACTATAAATATGTAGCATATATATACCTATCAATTTTTAATAAACCTAACAACATATTTTATATTATTTAGCTTATTAATAATATATTAATAAGCACTTTTTTTATAAATATATTATAAATGAAAAAACATAGAATAACAAGAAAAAAGAAAACTTTAAAAAAATATAGCAAGGCACGAGTTAATAGAAAGACTATTAAAATGAAAGGAGGAGGAGCGAGCGAATATATTCAGTACCGCGAAAGACAATTGAAAAGAGCTAAAGAAATTTTCTCAGAACTTGGGTATAACAACCACCGACAATTAAAACAAAAAATAGAAAGATTGATACCCTTATTAGATAATCATATTAAAGCTGTATCTAAAAGTAATATAGAAATATGGATTGATTATGTAGAAGCTTTTGATCCATTAATAAATATTATTAATGGTTATATAGCTAGTAATAGTAATGCATCTAGTATTTTGCCGATTCCTATACAGACTAATACACAACCATCTAGCGATTATATACAACCATCTAGCCATTATTATTCTTCCATCAATCCTAACAGTGAAAATGACCCTAGATTATCAAAAATAACTGCTAGTAGAAGCAGTAGAAGGAGTATATATAAAACACCTAGCATGAGCTCGAGACGCAAAACACCTAGCATGAGCTCGAGACGCACAACACCTAGCATGAGATTGAGAGACATTTGAATCGTCGTTTTTTAGCACTATTAACGAATTTATAATTATTTTTATTTAGCATATAATAGCCAAATAAAAATAAACGACACTGGCGAGGTTCGAACTCGCGCGAGCAATGCTCAATGGATTAGCAATCCATCCCCTTAACCACTCGGGCACAGTGTCACAAAAAAACGGCGGTAGCAGGGTTCGAACCTGCGCGGGCTATGCCCAACAGATTTCAAGTCTGTCTCCTTAACCACTCGGACATACCACCATATATGTAAAATTACATACAATAATACTTAGTATTATGTTTTTAAGTCGTTTTTTTATAAATAATAAACATTAGTATTTAAAATAACAACTATGTTATATAATATTATAAACATGAGTTATGTATATTTTATAAAATCAACACACGGTTCAACATATATAGGCGCAACGGTTGATTTAGATAGGCGTATTAGGCAACACAATAAATTGATTGTTGGCGGAGCACATGCAACATCAATGAAAGTAGCTAAAGGCGAAATGTGGAGCTATTATTGTTATGTAGAGAATTTTCCGACTTATAATGAGGCGCTAAAATTTGAATGGAGATGGAAACATTTATCACGGCAAATTCAAAAAGAGTGTCCGGCGCTAAATCCAACAGAAAAAAGATTGGAAGCACTTAAGCGACTATTAGCGCTACCTAAATCGACGTCAAAAGCAATTCCATATAAAGATTGGGAAAAAAGCCCAAATGTTGTTTATGTTTCTTAAAACGCTAAGCTAATCAATTTTTTGTAGTCTTTTAAAAAATTGATTTGTTTTTTTAGAAATAATTGTTATGTCCAGCGATTATAAAGTGCAAAGAAAAGCGATGAACACTATTAGCATTTGCGTTCCTCGCATCCGCCTCTTCAAGTTCATGGACTACAGGTTCGTGGAGGCGGCGTTTGAAGCAGTCTATGGAAAAGACTGTGTTCGCTGTATTGGGTTCTTTCCGATGATTATAAACGGGGTGCAGTTTTACAGGCTCGAGGTGACTGTGGTGTGTACAACGGAGCAGGCACTGGACATGCGGACAAAGTTGAATGAGGGAGGCCACGTGTTCTTGGAAGTGCCGTTTTATCAGTACGTGGAAGGAGCCAAGGTGGAGAAAAAGCACGTTTGGAAGTGTGTGAAGTTGAGCTTCGACAGGCCGCGGAATAAAGTGCAGGAAGGTGACTATCATGAGTGGTCGCGGAAGCTTCAGTTGCTTCAGCCTGTGCCGGCATGTGTGACGAAGTTAGAGCAACTTCTTCGTGAAACGGCAGAGTGCGCAAGAGCATGCAGAAGTGATGTAGATGATGCACTGCTACGCGCACAGGCATATGCTACAACACAGCAAAACTGCTCTCAACAGCGTTGCCAAGAGCTTGCACACTTTGAAGAGCAGTTGCAGCGTCTACGATGGCATAGCAACAGCATTGTCCATTGTCTTGGTTCCGCTTGCGAACAGGTTCCTCATATGAAGGCTAGTGTAGCTAGCATCACGCGCGTAGGACCCAAAAACTAGAAATAAAGGGTGTTTGGTTAGGTTAGGGAGCAGGAGCATATTGTGTTTTTTTTTATTTTTTATTTTTTATTTTTTATTTTTTAACAAAAAAAATTGATTTCTTAGTTATATTATACTTATTATATAAACAAGTAATATGAGCACTTTTGAAACGTTTAAGTGGTCATATAGGCAAACACTGGCAATGGAAAAAACAGACAAAGAACAAGAAATGGAAAAACTTGGTTATGAAAAGTTAAGCGCTGAAGAACAGCAACGTCTTGAAGAAGAGTGGGCTAGTGAGAAATCTCATCGTGTAAAGCATAAGCATAACGAATTACATGAGGCACACGAAAAGCAAGTTGTTCCAGTATTAACTAAATTATTGCGTATTAATGAACTATTACGTGAAGCAAAGGAATTAGCGGAGAGTTATGATGAAGCCATTGATTGTGAAACAAGTTATAATGATACTTTGACACCTGATAGTCGATGGTTACTAAGAACTCAATGCCTAACTTTGGCAAATTCTTTATGTTGGACATTAAATGATTGTGACAATGCGCGGAATACTTTGAGAGACACTCCTATTGAGTTTCAGTTTTATCCTAGTGGCGATAGTTTGTAAAGCAAAGCATAAAGCATATTATTGTATATTCATAAAAAATTGATAACTGTTTTTTTTCTACATACTTATAGTCCGCAAACAATGTCTATGTCTATTTACTATATCAATGGACAAGAAATGAAGGCAAACGATGCCGAGTTTAACAACGCGCAAATGAAGGCTAAGATTGCTGCGTTTGATTATGACTGGACTCTCGTGTCGCCAAAAGATGGCAAAACCTTTCCTTCAAACGTGGAAGACTGGGTATGGCTCTATTCAAACATTCCAGACGAGCTTAAGCGACTCAATGAAGAGGGGTTCAGTATTGTGATTTTCACAAACCAGTCGAAAGATTGGAAGGTTACACAAATCCTAAATGTTGCCGCAAGTTTGGAAATCCCCGTTTTCATCGTAATTGCGCGGCAAAAGTGCGACTACAAGCCAAACCCTATTTTGTATGATGTGCTGGTTGGAAGCGCTAACGTCGATAAAGCGCAGTCGTTCTTTGTGGGTGATGCGCTTGGACGGAAGGGAGATTTTGCGGACAGCGATAAGGTGTTTGCAGAAAACATAGGCTTCAAGTGTCATAGTCCAGAGGAGTTCTTTGCTATTAAACAAGCACAACAAACGGATGCTGTGGAAATCCCAGCGCTAAACTTGTCTGATTGCAAGCAGGTCATCATTATGGTTGGTTATCCAGGGTCGGGCAAAAGCAGTGTTGCAAAAAAGATTTGTGAAGATGAGCGGTTTGTGCTAATTCAGGGTGATGTCTATAAAACTTCTCCCAAAATGATTAAGGCAGCGGGTGATTATGTGAGTGAAGGCAAGTCAATCGTGTTTGATGCTACAAACAGTTCGTGCAAAAAGCGTTACGAATACATAGGATTTGCGCGAAAGCATGACTATAAGATTGTGTGTGTTCACGTGTCTACGTCTTTGGATGTGTCTTATAAGCGCAATAAAATGCGTGACCCAGAAAATCAGGTTCCAAAAATCGCATATAGCATGTATACAAAACACTTTGAAACTCCAAGCGTGGATGAGGGCTTTGAGCTAATTGTGTTGTAAGCAATCTCTCAACTTAAAAAATAGAACTTGTTTTTTTTTCTTTATTATTCTTTACAATCAATTAATTAGCATATCATCTTTAATGTATGTGTTAATACATATTTTTTTTATTACTTTTGTGTCAATAGATTCGCACTTTTGTCCTAAACTACGTGTGGTTTGTATAAAATAGTTTTGTTTATTTTCATCATCCATATAATTAGGATTATTGTCTAACCACTCTTTTAGTGTGCTATAAGGTTTGTGAGATAATTCTTTAATCGCTTTTTTAATGTTTTGCTTTGTTTCGTCTTTTTCCCATATATCGTCGTGTTTAATATATAATGTTTCTCTCTTAATGTCTGTGCAATGTATTGGGCGTTCATATAAACTCAACCTTCCAATATTTTCTAAAATGGCTGTTGCTAGTCCATCCACTAAACCCTTATTTTGGATTTGCTCAAGCTGTTGCAAGGTAATTTTTATAGACTCTATAAAATCCTTTATATTAATAGCATCTTTGCATTGTTCATTTAAAAATATTTGAATATTGAATTTATTGTTTATATTGTTATTTGTTATAGTATTGTTGTTTCCTACTTTTGGAATAAGCTCCTTTATTTGTGACCGCAACTCTTGATTTTCTTTAATTAGCATAGCCTTAATTTCATTATTTTCTGTCATCATTTTACATACTAGATCCTTAAAATCATTGTTTTCATTGTTTTCATTGTTTACATTGTTTATAATACTATTTTCATTAACATTACTATGTTCTAAGGCTGTTTCACAAATAGCAACATCCTTTTTAAAACATACTTTTTTATGCGCATATAAGCTCTGCCTATGTTTGTAAGATTTGCCGCATAAACACACGAAATTAGGTGTTGCATCTTTTGCAAGATTTGTGTCAGTTTTTGTAAGTGTTTTATGTTTTCGAGTGTCTAAATGTTTCAAATAATTAAATTTGTTACCTGTAACAAAGTCACAAGTTTCACAACGAAAAATATTTGCATTTTTTTGCAAGATTTTGTAAGTCATTTGTAAGTATAAAATACTTACAAAAAAAATGCCTAAATGAATTTTTTATAATATTTTTTTTATGGTAAGGACTTTTATAAGGTGTTTTTCAAAAAAACGTGATGATAAAGGTCTGGACCCTCTTTCAAAATGCAAATTTACAAATTTTTTATAAAGTGTTTTCCAAATATAAAAAAGGACATTTATAAATGTCCTTTTTCGAAAAATTTCACCCTTTTAAAAACCGAAAAAATGACACTTTATATTTTATTAAAAGGACTTAAAGAACTTTAATATATGGATTTATAAATATTTAAGGCCTGTTTTTGTGAAATTACAATATGTAAGTTATGTTCTAATAAGTGCATCATTGAGCGCTCCATAATATTTATGTCTTGTAGGCTAACTCCACATAATAATGACCAATACCAATTTGAATGTGGGTATTCTTCAATTATTTTACTTGACAACATTATTAGTGTAGAGAGAATTCTATGGCTGGAATAAGGATTTAAATATATTCCTTTTGTTTTTAAATAATGTAATAAATTTACAGTATGTAAAATAATGGCATCATAATTTTGCACATCAATAATTTCGCTTTTGAAAATCCGCCTCAAATAATCATTAATACTTATTTGAGGTTTATGCATACATATTAGGCTTTTAACTCGTGAATTGGAGGCATTTATAATAATTTTTTCATTAACGCTAATGCTATTAATATAATCAATAAATTTAGTAACACTTGAATATGCCATCTCTCTACTTTATAAATTATTACTTATAAATTATTACTTATAAATTATTACTTATTAATATAAGTCTATAAATTCAATTTTTTTATAAGAGTTAAAAATTAGTTACTTATTTGTAAGTTTGCTTTATATAATATATATTATATAATATATTATATAAATATATGACTATAACAGCACAAGAACGGGCATATAATAGATATATATCAAGAAAATTACAAATACCTAAAGGAGAAATGGCAGATATAGGTATTAAAACTACTGGGACATTGCATGGATATGAACATGCTATAATGGTACAAGAATATGGTATTAGTTTTCCAATTCTTAAAACTAAAAATGAGCTTAAACATATAACAAATAATACAAAAGATGATAAAACAAGTAAGCGAACGCATCGATTTAATATATTAGAATATAGTGATAAGTGTGTTATTTTACAAAGGTTCTATTCTGCATTTTGTAATATTTTAAATGGTGGAGATGGTAATTCTCAGCATCCAGCACATATAGTTTTTACAGCTTCAGGTGGTAATTTAGTTACATTTTTTGTAAAATTAATTATAAATATATATGATGTTATTAAGAGCTATGGTGGTATTTTTAACGATTTACTTAAGAATGAACTATTAGCATATAATAAAGTAATACTAGAAGCGTTATGCAGAATCTATCCAGAAGAATATACTATGCCTATAATAACTAGACGAATATATGAATGTTTTAATACTGCAGAGGGAAAAGATCATCTTAATAATTTCAGAGAAATTTTGGGTAGCGACTCTGATTTTACTTTATCACTTAATAAAGAGCCAGAGGAACATTTAAAAAAAAAACAAAGAGCTAAAGTACAAAGAGCTGAAGAACAAAGAGCTGAAGAACAAAGAGCTGGTTCACAATCGGGAGGAGTTTTCAAGCCTGATTTGAAACAATTTTGTGTAGGAAGAATCAAAGGAGCAACCTTATGTGATCGTTATGATAAATATACACTATCAGACCAAGAACTAACAGATATGAAAAAATATGAAAAAGAAATAAATACGGCTTGTATTAGAACAATTCAGAGTAATAAAGAAATGTTTGAAAAAATAAAATTAGATGTAGCTACTGTATATAAAATGTATCCCTCACTAATACAACAACCACATGTTGATTTAGTTAGAGATTTACTTGAAGTTAGAGATTTACTTGATCGTAAAAAAGTAGATAAATATAAAAAATGTCTAAAATTTTTAAGTAGTCTTAAGCAAATAAAGGATAATAATGAAGCAGCTACAAAACATAATGTTTCTGTTACTAGTAAATTTTACGGTGCTAGTTTTCGTGATTCAACTGATGCCCTTATGTTCCATACAATAAACTATACACAAAATATTAATAAGTATATAGAAAAGTGGTTAAATGGAGAATTAGATGCAAATCACGCTCCAGCATTTCATATGAATCCCTCGCGAAAACCTCGTCGGACTTATGAAGAATTGTCTATGTGTTTTGAAAGTATGGAAAATATAATGACTTTATATGACAACTTACTTGTAAGTTTATTATCTGATATTATTCATTATATTCTAACAGCAGACTCTGTATTTCATACAAAAGATTTATTAATTGCTATAAATGAGGCTTATAAAACCACAAGAGCAGATTGTAGAAATCCTACTATGCCAATTGCTACGATGAATTATACAGATGACATACCAGAGTCAATAGGTGAACTTTTTGAAACAACGCTTCCAGAATATCCTCCTGGAGCTCAAATTATTATAATGTCAGTAAATGAACAAGAATCACCTTCTACTAGTGTTCCAATGACAACAGAAGACAGTAGTGTTCCAATGACAAAAGAAGACAGTAGTGTTCCAATGACAATAGAAGAACTCGAGTTAGGTTCATTTCCAATTCCTGAAATTCCTCAAAACATCTATTTTGAAAACAAAAAAAACCCAAATATTGATATTTTTGATCTACATGAACATGATGATAAAAATCATCATTATAACAATTATAACAGAGATATGTTAGCAAATCTACCTGAAATAACTCCACTTGCTCCACCAGTATTTGCTAGCCCATTTCATCTACCACAGGAACCATTTGTTTCTGGACTACCAGTTGCTCCACCAGTTGCTCAATCACATGCTTCACCCGTTGCTCAATCACATGCTTCATCCGTTGCTTCATTTGCTTCATTTAACCCGCAACTTGCTTCATTTAACCCGCAACTTGCTCATGGTCCTCCATTTTTATCATCTAAACATACTGGAGGCAAAAAAAAATCATATAAAAAGAAAATTAAGACAAAGAATTATAAAAAATCTAGAAAAGTTAGAAAAGCTAGAAAATCTAGAAAATCTAGAAAAGTTAGAAAAGCTAGAAAATCTAGAAAAGTTAGAAAATATAAAGTTTAATATTGTTTATTTATTAATTTAAAAAATAAATTAATAGTTCATTATAATATAACATTATAATATATATTATATAATAATGAACATAATAATTGTTGACTATGTTGCAGGAGGTAATAACCAGCAAATTAGACGTGGTGATCTGCCTGCTATAAATTTTTCTTTATTAGGTTTAACTAAAGAGGAATTTCAAGTAATGTTAAAACGTGATGTAGGCAAAGATCTTTTAGATAGTTTAACAGATCATAGTAAACTAGAACGTTTTTTTTCAAACTGTTACCCATCAAGTGGTGGACCAAGTGGTGGACCAAGTGGTGGACCACTATTAGTAGGGTCATATCAAACTTATCTAAAAGCTCTTAAAGACCACTTATTTAAATCTAATCATCCTATTATATTTTTTTTTGCCTCAAAAACTTCCACATCTAATGGACAAGATGGTGTAAAAGTATTAGAAGGGTATACTACTTACCAATATGATGCTGGTTTTGAAAAAATATTTACAGATGATCCACCTCCAATATGTGTTGGAACGGTTGGTAGTGATCTAGACACAGCAAGTAAAACCGAGTATAAAAGAGTATATCCTAGTGCTAATACTGTAATATATTATACTACAGCTTTTTGTGAAAGAGTTGGACTACCTACTGGTTTTCAATTAATTGTAACTACAATTGACGACGATCCAGAAAATTTTAAATCTCGTGTTACTTTTACTTGCGATTATTTTAAAAAATTTGCTGTTTCATTGCCATCACCTTTAAAAAAAGTAATGATACAAGGTATCGAATGTATAGGTATAGAAGAGGTAATAGATAAGAATACAACAAAAAATAACAATCCAGCAAATCCTTTAAAAAAATATCTAGTAGGAAATAAAAAAAAAAATATTGAAATAAATAAACCAACTACTAATGAGCTAGACATTTTTTTATATTTACTGTTCAAAGAATTAGGTGATTTTCTACAAATGTTACAATTTTCTGTATATTCAATTTGCGAGACAAATGATAATGGTGGAGCCTGGAAAACAATTCTTCTTACAGGAGATTTTGGAGTATATTTTAGGCTACTTAACCTACATGTCGTGAATACAGGCGTGAGAGAAGGCGTTACGTCTGGAGGAGCAAAATTTTGGTATAATCGTCCCATACCATTTTCTTTTGATAATATAAAAAAACAAATAACAAATTATAATACTAATATATTTAATGACATATTAAATCATAATATTTTGACTATGAATTATTTACTAAAAATTAAGACCGGACTAAACGGACTTCTTTTGGACGATAAAAAAGTAAGAACGAAATGTATTAGAGCATTAGGGTGTTTTAGTTTACTTATAAAAAAAGAAGAAGAGATATTTGTATTACTAGAATCAAAAAAAAGAAAAAAAAAAGATCTAGAAGATCAAGAAGATAAAAACAAAAAAAAATATGATTTACCTTCATCTTCATCATTAGTGGGAGGAGCTCTACATACAGTAAAAAAAATATTTATGCATACATATTTAAACTGCATATATGGTGTGAGTGATACAACTCAAGCTAATAGTAATAAAACAACTATTAACCCAGACATAATAGGCAAAATTGTAGCAAAGATTCAAACAGAAATAGATAAAATAATTGAATCTTCAGTAACACTTATAATAGTGAGTAAATGGGTTGAATCCACTTTTAAATCGCCAATACTAAAAGAGGGTAACTATAATTTACCCTATTTAGATACTACTACACTAGTATATACATCTCAATTAATACAAGGTATTAGAGCAATTTTTACTACTATCATATCAGGTGATTCTGATACCTTTGAAGCAAATTTAAAATTTGCTAAAATAGAAGATGAAATAAATATTTTATTTCAACAAGGTGGTTTATTTTATGAAGCACAAATACAATCCAATAACTCTGATAACAATATAATAAATGAAATGATTAATACTTTATTAAGTATTAATAGTGGTAGTACTAGTGCTAGTGCTAGTGGTAGTGCTAGTGGTAGTGCTAGTGCTAGTGGTAGTGCTAGTGGTAGTGCTAGTGCTAGTGGTAGTGCTAGTGGTAGTGTTATTAGTAGTCAACAAATTTTACAACAGCAAAAAAAAGGTATAAACGTTCTATTAAAAAATATTGGACTGCTTGAAGAATATCAATGTGTCAGGTTTATATCTGTTACAGGTAAAAGGCAGTTTTATATACAAAATCCAGAATTTTTAATATTAGACGAAACTTACGAAATCGGATCTCGGCAACGATATAAAATGAACAACGATACGCTAGTAAATATATTATTAACCGAAGCATTACAAAAATCTATATCGCAAGCGGGAGGAGCATCACGAGTAACTAACAACCATTTCAAGTATAGTGTTCGAGGTATTAATAAAGATAAAAGAAATATTACTACGAAACGTACAAACATGAGGAATACAGCTAATATGAAAGGTGGAGGAAATGGTGATAGTTGGGATAGTTCTGATGAAATAAATTATGCAGCAGATGTAACATACGGCTATACTATAGATGTTCGTCAAGACCATTTACTTTTGTATGCAGCCGAACAAATTGCAACAAAACTTACACATATAACTAGTAAAGATTTTATTTTTATGTTTAAAATAGTGTATGAAATGTTAGTAGCATTAAAACAACCAATTATAGAAATATTATATACATTTAAAATTCCATATAAAAATATGGAAATTGAAATTAATACTAGAGGTTTAGAGTTAGAAAACATTATTCAATACTATCCAGATGCTGAGGCAATATACTTAGATGAATACGATTTAAGAATTTTAACTCAACCCATTTTCACTCCACTACCACAAGCTCCACTAGTATTACCACGTAGTGGATCTGTTGTATCAAGTGCATCAACTCAATTAGGTTTTGAATCTAGCAAAAGTAATGCAAGTATGGAGTTTGATGGTGGGTATAGTGGTATAAATAAAAAAAAACATAAATCGCGCAAAAATAAAAAGACTAGGCGCAATACTAGGCGCAAGCCTAAGAAAATAAGGACAAGAAAAAATAAACAAGTAAGGCGGAAACACTGATTTAAATGCTAAGTTGTATTCATTTTTAATACTTTATTTGAGAGAAAGTATTAAAAGTATAAATTATCAAATACTATAAAAGTTGAGAACAGTTGCAAAGGACAACCATAAAAAGAGAGGGATTAATAAGTAAGAGGATTTTTTAGAGTATTTTAAAAAGATTAAGTATAATGTAAAAAATAGTGTGCAAATGATGTTAAACAGCGCATAAAGCTTAGAATAAGCCCAGAAGATAGACCAAGTAGAGAGAAGGAGTGTTAAAAATGCGTAATAATAAGAAAGTTTGGGTCTTAAATACCATGAATAACCAATTAATAACAATAATAACGGCCACACAATCGCAAAAACATAGGGAGGGGGTCTAAACCACACTTTTTGTCCGCTTGTTTTAGAAATTGGGAACAACAGAGCTACACCATTAACAGCAAAAAACGGAATTACTAAATATAAGCGTTTGTCCATTTTATAATAGAGTTATATTATTGTTGAATACTAATCTCTCAAATAGTTATAAAATATTTACAAAATATTTTAATTAGAGAATTCCTGTGCATATTGTTTTACAAGGACAACGGTCTCTATAACGAAATTGGATTATTGGATTTTGGAGAATAATTTCTAAAGCACGAGCTTTTATACGCTTTAGAAACCATTCTCTATTGTAAAGGTTTTCAGCAATATTTCTAAGATAAATAGATTGAATATTATCTATATTAATTAATAAATTATTTGTTTTTATAATTTTCATAGTTTCTAGATATTCTATAATTTTGATGTATTCAATGCCGGATATTGGTTTACATAATTTAGATTTGCTAATTTCACTGAAAAAATAATTAATATAATCGATTCTGACTTGTTTTATATTAGAAATTTTTTTTGCATTGTAATTTTGAAGAAATTTTGTAAAATAAAGTGGAAATAGTTTTATGAGAGTATTTTTAGAGTAATTCTCATTATCATCAGAAAATTGATGTAATTTGCTAATAATCCACGAATTTCCGTAAAATTTATTTATTACATAACTGCCGTAACATTTTATAAGGTTATTTGGTATGGAATGAAAAATTTCGCAATCTTTATCTTTACAGAATTGGAATAAATCCAATAATTCGTCTTTATTTGTTGGCAATGAAATTTTATAACGATTGCCATCAAATAAATATTTAGTATAATCGTCAAAATGCGTTTCATTACATTCAATCATAATTTTTAAGGCTGCATTTCTATTATTATAATAGTCATCGCTGACTTTATATTCATCGGATAACTCAAAATCAGGATCATTAATCATACATTCTATAATATATTCCATATCATGTTCAAAATAATCATAGCAATGATTTTCGATAATAGAGCATATGACTTGGTGAAATTGTGTTCTCTCCATATTTATATAATTAATTATAATATTAACTATTTAAATAATTTTTGCAATTTAAGTTTTTAAATAAGAACTTAATTTGCGAAAACGATTTAAAGTGTATACTATAATATATAGTATATTATGAAACCGTTTACAATTAGCAATAGCAAGATTCTCTCTTTTTTCGAGCAACGACCTGAAATGGATGTGGAAATTACATTATTAAAATTTATAGACATAATGGAAACTCTTCAAGAATCTATGAATAAAACATTAACAAATAGCACAGTATTAGAAATTTTAGATAATTTGAAAACTATGAATACTAAATTTGAACGAAGTCAGGAAGTTAGTCAATTTAATCTCTCAAAATATATGACCGAGTTAAAGACTACTATGAACGAAGAAATAAAAACAAGTATGTCAATAAGCATGATGGAAAAGGTGGAGCCGGTTTTACGTGCTAAGTTAAAGGAGCAACAATGTGCAATTGTGGATAGTGCAATAGATAAATTTACAAATATTTTTGATAATAAGTTACTAAATATTAATGAAATATCGAGGTCTAATAAAGAAATTCTCTCAAATCAAAATGATAAACTTAATAATTTATTAAATAGATTTGAGAATTCTAGTAATAAAGGCAAGCTATCAGAGAACTTGGTTTTAAATACTTTAAAAGACATGTACCCAAGTGCTGAAATTTATTCAGTAGGACAAACAAAAGAAACATGCGATATTATGTTGATTAGACATAATAAACCGAAGATTTTAGTAGAAAATAAGGAATGGAGTAGACCTGTCATTCAAGAAGAGGTAAAAAAATTTATGAGAGATATTGAATTACAAAAATGTTGTGGATTATTTCTCTCACAAAATACGACAATAACAACAAAAGATAATTATGAGATTAATGTTCATGATGGTAATGTGTTAGTATACGTTCATTGTGCAAATAATGACCCGGAAAAGATTAAAATAGCAGTGGATGTGATTGATGCTTTTCATAATACGCTAAAATTATTAGACAGTGACACTTGTTCGGAAGAGGACATGAATACAATATCTAAGGAGGTCACAGATCATATAAATGCAGAATATCAGAATTTTCTCTCAAAAAAGAATAAAACAATTAAGATGGCTAAGGATTTCATTCAAACATTAGTGAAGCAAATTGAAGATTTTACTATTCCTAGTCTTGAATCATATTTAGCGTCAAAATATGCACTATCATCAAGTAAATTTGTATGTGAGTTTTGCGGATTTACGGGTAAAAATCAGCAATCTAAGTCTGCACATATGAGAGGTTGTGTTGAGAATAAAAAACTAAGTAATAAGTCAAAAGGCTCATCTAGTTCAATTATGTGTGTTGAAACAGAATAAATCTCTCTAATTTAAAAATATAAAATATGAATTTATTATATTTTATATTTTTTGTAATATTATTGTTTGTAATATTATTGTTTGTAATGTTATTGTTATATTATTGTTATATTATTGTTTGTAATATTATTTTTATATTTTTTGTAATATTATTGTTTGTAATATTATTGTTATATTATTGTTTGTAATATTATTTTTATATTTTTTGTAATATTACTGTTTGTAATATTATTAGCAAAGTTTTATTTCTATATTTATACACCATATAAGATAACAATATTATATTTAGATATTTGAGAAAAATATCTATTTCTTCGAGCAATAATATTTCTATAAATAGGAAATAAATATTGTTATCTTATATGATGTCAATATTTTAAATAAATATGGTAAGCTCACGCGGCGATTTTATGAGAATTTAGCGTGCAAAAAATAAATAGAAAAATATATTTTTGTTATCATATATCGTAACAAAAAAATTTATGTTATAATCTATAAAAATGATTTTCGCATTTTAAGTTCTTAATTAAGTTTTTAAATTAAGTTTTCTTCTAAATATAAATTTTTTTTATTAATTTTTTAATTAATTTTTAATTAAATTTTTTTATTAAATTTTTTTTCTCATTAATAATTAAATAAAATCCTATCGCGATTATATCGCTAACAA
>Ga0214921_10000494_pt1 | contig 73467 bp, 53 predicted proteins | sample LL1505_MetaG_FD_177992 | JGI IMG/M metagenome (GOLD analysis project Ga0214921, IMG submission 177992) | Freshwater microbial communities from Lake Lanier, Atlanta, Georgia, United States - LL-1505 | ecosystem: Environmental > Aquatic > Freshwater > Lake | place: USA: Georgia | collected... | reverse complement strand
ATCGAAGAGATAGACAGCTTCCCTTTTATATTCAATAAGATATTAATAGGCGATAAAGGAGATTCTGTACCTAGTGTATGGGAATTCGAAAATGCAGGAAAAACCTCAAGATTCACACCTAAGAGTTCAGAGAAAATTTACGATCTTCTAATGGAATCAAGCTGGAAAAATCTATCAATAAAATCTTTAGCTGCCGATGATGATTTTCTAAACTGGATATCGCCATTGATTCTTAAAATAGGTAAAGGCGTGGACAGTACAGAGAATAGGGCAAAGGTAAAAAATAACTTTTTACGCAATCTAAAACTTATGTGGCTAGACAATACGGTTATACCAGAAAAGGTTTCTTTCGCATGTAAAATAGAAACTAGCAGAGGTATTAAGCTAGAAAAGAAATCAGTAACGTTGGATAGGATAAAAATACTGGATGGTACTGAATGGATAACTACCACACCACTGCCTAAGGGATTTGACCCGTTCGAAAACTTTTTAAAATAAAAATTGTATGCAATTATTTGATATAATAAAACTTATCTTTAACAATAAACAAAAGGAATGGAAGTCTGTTGGTAGAATAGATAAATCCAGAAATTTTTTTATGATTAATAGAATAATGTCTATACAATTTCCCGTTCAGGCAAATCAGTTTAATAAGCTAAAAGTGGTACCTGCTCCTGTAGTTGATTGGTGGCACGATACTCTTTCTGTAAGATTCTCAAAGCCGCCCATTTGGCTTTACACGAAGACTAAAAAATCTGATACTACTAAGACGGAAGAAGCTAAGACATCTGAATTAACTGAATCTTTTATAAGAGATAAATATAGGATCTCAAAGAGAGACATAGAAACAATTAAGAAATTCTATCCGGATAAATATTCTTTGTGGATATCAGATATATCAGATCAGACAGGACTTCAAAAATAGAAATACATAAGACATGAAAAAAGAAAAAACTAATAACAAACTAATAGACAAGGTTATTTCAAGCTTAGATTGGGACTCTATTATTGAAGTTAATAAATGTTTTAAAATAGGTGTTGGAGAAGGAACATCAGTAATACCAGGAATAAAAAGAAAGGTATTTTCAGATGGTTTAAGTAAAAATGACGTTAAATCGGAATTAAAAACTTTGCTTAAACATGCGATAGATAATGATATAGCTGAACTTTTCTATGGCCCGTGGATGATATTCTGGGTTAATGGTGAATGGATAGAGATAAATATTGATGACGATGGCGAAGACGCTGACGATCATATAGGGGAAGACATAAAAGTTGAATTAGATGTAAATTTTGACTCAAGCCTGGAAGTTATTTACTCACCGCAAAGAATTCACGTAGTAGGTAACACCGACATAAATAAAGATGAATCTGATGTTACCCGGCTAGAGACAATGCTCAAAAAGGCTATCGATACAGAGAACTTTGAGTTAGCTTCAAAAATAAAAGATATCCTAGCGCTTCAGAATGGCGATGCCACTGAAGATAAATAGAATAATGAAGCATATTAAATCAATAAACGAGGACTTTGGAGGAGAAAGCGGAGCTTTTGGTGATACCTACGGTTACGGCGGAGCAAACGGAATCCTAAAAATAAACTATAAGCCATTTAGTGATTTATCAGTTTCTGTCGGGACTGATCCTAATATGAAGACCGATGTAAAAGGTTCCGAGTATAAATTAGGTGATGTTATTATAGGTGAACCTTTAGATTCTAAAGACAAGGTAACTGGTATTATAGTTAGATCATTCAGAACCCCAGATAACATAGAATATAGATACTTTATTCAGGTTTACAATAAAGGTAAAAAGACAGAAAGAGTCATAGAGGTTAAAGCCAACTCAGTTAAATTTGCAGAGGGGGGAGAACATGGTAATATGGCTACTAAAACTAAATACAAGAATAGCGAAATAACAGATAAGAGCTATAATTCTAAAACAGTTTACAATTCTTCTGAGTTAGGTCTAGAAACTACAGGAGGCTAATTTATCGGAAACTAAAATGCCTTTTTCCAGTACAATCCTAAAAGGGATTAAATGATATTAGGACAAAATCCACCAAAATTATCTTATATAGGGCCTCACTCGGAGTTAATAGATTCAGGTAGACATATAAATTCATACGAGGAGTTTCTTTGCGTAATTGGCGATAATATAAAATTAAATCTTGATATTGACATAAAAATTACTTGCATAGACGTATGCGATTTTAAATTTTCTCCAAATTTCTTTAAGGAGATAATAGAGGAGGAATCAAGCGTATCTCCAATAATAGACGAGATAAACTCTTTAATAACCAGAAACGATTTAAGAATATTCTTATACATAAACAGAGAGTACTTTTTAGGTACCCAGTTAGAAAATATTAAAAGCGCTACTATATCTCTTATAACTAGGCTTTCTGCTATTTTAGATCTTATCGGAATTAATTATCCTTCTATAATGGTTAGAATAGGATCAGCTTATGGAAACAGAAAAAAAACTATGGATCTTTTTTGCGAAAGGCTCTCCGAGATGGATAATAACGTTGTTGTTAAACTTTGCGTACTCAATGACGATAAACCCAGCCTTTTTTCAGTTACTGATCTTTTATCTGGGATTTATTATAGATCAGGTATTCCTATATGTTTTAGGCTTCTACCACACCAATTTAATGACGGTGGTCTTACAATAAGGGAAGCACTTTTTTTGTCCTGTTCAACATGGAAATCTGGACAAAAACCTGTATTTATACATTCAGAGTCACAAGAGTGTGACGACTGCGGAATACCAGCTACACCAAAACCTTCTGAGTATCTAAAAAGGAGAATACCAACTTTTGGGTTGGATATAGACGTGATAATAGAATCCCCTTCGGGAGAGGATTCTTGCCTTAAATACAGAATGGATTACAAGTCACTCCCGCCTATAGTTATAAATAAAAATAACAGAAAATAATTTTTATTCCCGGAGTATTTACTTATTTTTGTAGAAAAATAAGCTATGTTTAAAAAAGAAGACATTTACAAATATCTGTATTTTGATGTGGAGACCGCAGCTCTTTATAAGGACCTTGAAACTTTACATGACGAAAATCATCGTTTATGGGAGCTATGGAAAAAAAGGGAATCCTATTATATAGGAACATACCCAGCATTGGCTAAAGAAGATCCAGAGGTTATCTACAAACAAAAGGCCGGATTGGAACCTGAATTTTCTAGAGTAGTTTGTATATCCTTTGGTTCTTTTACAGATACTGGAGAGACAAGATTTGCATCTTTTTACGGAGATGATGAACATGATATACTCACAAAGGCTGCTAAGGTTCTTAACAATGCGGCTTCTAAAAATTGGAAATTGTGTGGCCATAATATAAAAGGTTTCGATGTTCCTTGTTTAGGTAAGAGAATGATTTATCATGGAATAAACCCCCCTGCAAACATAAGAATATGGGACAAAAAGCCATGGGAGATTCCTTATGTTGACACCTCTGATGTGTTTGCTTTTGGTAGTTGGTCGCATCAAAAATATCTAAGCCTTGATTTACTTTCGTGTTCTCTTGGTATAGAATCACCAAAGGGAATAATGGACGGATCCAAAGTAAATGATTCATTTTGGATTGATAAAGACTATGTAACCATTAAATCTTATTGCGAACTTGATGTTAGTACGGTAATGGAAGTTATGCTAAAGGTGTGCTTCGATAGCTAAAATATTTAATCCACGATAGCATCTAAAGCTTTTCTTTGATATATACAAGAAAAGCTTTTTTTGTGGGCCAAGTTTTATCTTATAAAAATTACAATAGTTTGCCTTCTTCTCTTTTAGAGAGACAGGTAAGCCCATTCTATAATGACGACTTAAATCCAGTTTTCTGGACTAAGAAAACTAAGGGCGATGATGTCGAATGGACATTGGACCAAAGAGTCAGAAAAAAACTACTCAGAATAGCAGATGAATTCTTTGAGAAGTTTGATGAAATACTTAAGGAGAAGGATATAGTTGATATACAGCTAACTGGATCTTTAGCAAATTTTAATTATACAAAATTATCTGACCTTGACGTTCATGTCATAGTTAATCTAGACGGTGTCGATGACGATAACCCACAAATACTTAAATCCGCTTTAGACGGAATAAGATTCATCTGGAATCTAAGACACAATATCTCTATTAGAGGATATGACGTGGAATTATATGTACAAGATGCAAAAGAGCCTCATATAGCATCAGGCCTATTCTCACTATTAAATAATGAATGGATAAAGAATCCAGTGTTTGATCCACCTGAGATTGATGAAAAAGATGTGGATAAAAAATTTCAGAGTATTGCATACGAAATTGAGCAGCTCCACACTAGATTAGTTGCATCTTCCGTATTACCTCATAATGCTAAAGAACTTTATAAAAGAAGTACTAAGCTAAAAGAGAAAATAATGAAAATGAGAAAAGAGGGCTTGAGTAAGAAAGGTGAATTCTCTGTTGGCAATTTAGCATTTAAGAAGCTTAGAAACGAGGGATATATAGAAAAATTAATAGACATAAATTCAGAGTCTTACGATAAAATTTACAACGAAAAATAGCATACACAATGATAATATTATTAGCGACAGATGGTAAATACGAAAGGGGAAATGATTTCCCCGTGTTTACTATACCGTTGAAAATGGACGGAGCAACAAATCAATCATTAGAAGACTTCCAGTGGTGGGCTTACTCCTCAGACTTTAAAAAATGGCTAGATAAAAATCCAGGAGAATGGGTTGCTGATTCAGAGGATATGACAAAGTACGGTGATATCGCAGAAATAATCAGAGAATCCCTAGGAGGTAGCGGTTATTCTATGCAGAAAGCACTAAAAGAAATCAACGAGTCACAAGAACAAGGAAGAGTATCTAAGTTTGGCGAATTTGCTACTGATGCTTTATATGAAGATAAGGGAGCAGATGCAGGGGATAAAGCCATAGGTGAAAAAACTACAAAACTTCACTTTTCATATAATAAACTTGAAGCAGACGGAAAATTAGAAACCGAATATATTGTAAAGGAACAGAATCCAAGTAAACCTAAAGCTGTTTTTCTTTGCTTAGAAGATCAAGAGACTGGCGCTAATCTAATGGAAACTTTGGATGCCTATAAAGTTGCTCCTCTTGAAATAGAAAACCCTAGTGCTAAATTTAGATTATTCGAGATTCTCGATAGAAAGATCGGAGGACCCATTCCAGAAGACGCTACTGGTCCTAGTTTGGCCCAGGATGCTATAAATAATGGGATTAGGCTAGGAACTTATGCAGTTGCAGCAACTGCAATATACACAGGCGCTAGATACTTAGGCGGAGCCTTTCTATTCAGAAGAACACTCAAGGCAATTACTTTAGCAAGAACAGGTAAACAGACGGAAGAGGCAGCTAAATCAGTTAGTCTTTTGAAAAAAGCATCTTCAGGAATTAAAGGATTATGGAGCGCAGTAAACCCGATGAAAGCTGTTTCTTTCTGGGGAAAATTAGGAAAGGCCGGTATGGAGGGTGCTAAACTTCAGAAGACCCTAGGAAATATGGAGAAAGCAGGGATGGTAGCAAAAACATTCGGCATGGTTAAAGGATTTGCTACTGGTGTTAAAGCAGCGGGGAGTATGGCTAAAGCAGCTGAATGGACAAATCCAGTATGCTGGGCACTTCTAGCTATCGATGCAGTGGGTAGAACCTGGAATTGGTATAGTGGAAAACAGGCACCTAGATACGGGAATGTAGATGACTTTGCTAAGGGATCTTTTGATCCTAAATCAATAAAGATCGGGGTACCTATTACTATATGTTGGTCACAACCAGCAGGAGGGTGGGGTATAGTAGTTTCTTTTCTATTTAATAATGAGACCAGAACCACTATGGAGTTGGTCAAGGTAGCAGACGTTAATGGAAAATCTATATTTATATTAACCCAAATTAACTCTAAGGCAGTTCAGGAACAGATAGCAGAATACGATATCACATTACTTGCTTTTGACAACGGTGACGTTATAGAGAGGGGATTTATAGATAATGAAGATCTTGATTTCGAAATGTTATCACTGAAGAAAGAGCTAAACTCTTTACAGAATTATCAAGGATCATGTGATTGGGAGGTTTTTGAAAGTGAATACAAAGAAGCTTCTCCTGTATTATTAATATCTGATTCTGATGCTCCTGAAGAATATGAATTCCACTTTAGCGATTCCGAGGATAATATACTAAACGTGGTAGGTAAAAAATTAAGCACAGAAAAATTATCAGCTTATAGCGACGAAGAAATTGGTAAAATGTTTGGAGTTACTGTATCAAAAGATACAGGGGATAAAATAAAAAAAGAGGGGCAGGAAAAACCAAAAGAGGAAGGGGGAGTTCAGGACAGCTTAAAAACCCTGCCTTTCTCGGATTTACTAGAATCCCAGGTTATAACTAAATTTTCAGACTTCAAAAGGATGATGTATTCTGTATTAGAAGAAAGCGATCCTAATACTACTGTTAAGGGAAATTCGGTAGAAGGATCAGGAGATGCAGATGCTAAACCATCTCAGATGATTGATCTTACAACAAAGCAAAAAAGTGGTCCACTTGAAGTAGCTATGTACATAGTTACTGAAAGAGATTACGCAAATCCTGAACTTAGAGGAAAATATGAGACTGGTGATTTCACAAACTTCTTACTAGACTCTAAAGATTGGAAGGCAAAAAACGGAGATCCTGTAGATATTGATCCTGACACAGAAGAAGAATTGGAAGACAGCAAAAGAGGTCTTTATAAATATGTAGAAAAGAAAGAAGAATCTAAACCGGTAGTAAAAGACGAGGTTCAGGATGCTGAAGATGATAACAAAAACAAGGATGAAGAGAAAGAGCCTGAAGTAAAGCCTGAAGTTAAGAAAGACGACTATTATATAACAGTAAATCCTAAGGATGTTAGCATCAAGGACAGAAAGAGCTCTACCGTTGTAAGAGACACTTCAATGACGGGAGGGATTAATCTATTCGATACCATATTAACCGCTAAAGACAGGGAGGCATTAAAAATAGAAAACTGGAAGACTATAACATTCGCTAAAGAGCTTAGAGATAACCGGGGTGATATCGTAGAAGTTAAATTCAGAAACAAATATGCACCTTTCGGTGATAAATCTAGAAAGTACAGAATAACAGATGGAGAGGCATTTGAACTTGCTAAAAGATTTGTTGAACAAACAAAAGACAGAATAAAATATGAATAATCAAAAAAAATGATTTTCCATGTTGATATATAAGAAACATAAAAAAGTAGTATAAAAAACATGCCCCAACTACAATCAATAAACGAGAATATGGTATTCATTCTCGAAAGACAGAATTCCGTTCTAGAAGCTAAAAGGTCTAATTCAGACGATTATGTTCTAGAAGGTATTGCTGCTGTTTTCGGTAAAGAAAACAACAACAATAGAATTTATGAAGAGAGCGAATATCTACCTCACCTAGATTATCTAAAAGATAAGATAGCTCAGAATAGATTAGTCGGTGAATTGGATCACCCAGAGAAATTTGATGTATCGCTTAAGAACATCTCTCACATGATCACAGACCTCAACTATGACAAAAGTAACAGAGACCTTAAAATTAAGGTTAAGCTTCTCGATACCCCAGCGGGTAGAATAGCTAAGAACCTAGTAGATGCTAGTGTTCCGCTTTCTATTTCTTCAAGAGCAGCTGGATCTGTTGGCAACGACAAGAAGGTGTCAATCAAGAAAATCTTTACCTATGATCTAGTAGCAGATCCTGGATTTAAGGATGCTCAACTTGAAAGAGTTTATGAAAGCGAAGGATTTTCATCTCAACAATTTCAAGATATAAAGAATAATAGCATATTAAATACATTAGAATGCTTAAATGAATCTTTAGGTATCGAAAAAGAATCTTCATTGAAGATATATAAAGTTGAAAATAACGAAGAATTCAATAAAATCGTGAATAAAACAGACAATAAAAATAAATCAGTCCTTATGGAGAACAATGAATTTGTTACTGCGGAGGAGCTTAATCAGTATTCCATCTTCTTGAAAAAAGAAATGGATTCGATGAGAACAGCTATCGCAGATGCTAAAACCCAAAAAACATCGCTAACTGAATCTGAAGATTTAAGTAAGGCTAATGAGGCTCTTGAAGAAAGAGTTGCTAAGCTTGAAAAATACGCAGAGTATTTAGCTGAGAACTTAGAGAATTCCATTAAGTATGGCGAGTATCTTGCAGAAAACTTAGATAGCACTATTAGCTATAGTAAATATCTAGCAGAAAATTTAGACAAAAATATTTCTTATGCAAAATACTTAGCAGAGAATGTTGATAAGTCTATTTCCTATTCTGAGTATGTAGCCGAAAGTGTAGATAAGAACATCGAGTATTCTAAATACCTAGCAGAAAAATTGGATCAAAATATTCAATATTCTGAGTACTTAGCAGAAAACGTAGATAAAGGTATTGCTTATTCTGAATACTTAGGGGAAAACTTAGATAAAGGTATTGCTTACTCTGAGTACGTTGCAGAAAAATTAAACAACGGAATAGAATACACCGAGTATATTGCAGAAAATCTAAATAAAAATATCGAATATTCTGATTATTTAGCAGAGAATGTAAATAAAGGATTAGAATATTCAGAATACCTTGCAGAGAAATTAAATAAAGGTATTGCTTATAGTGAGTATATCGCAGAATCAATTGCTAGTAAATTGCCTGCAGGGAATACCACATCATTAAAAGAAAATGTAAATCTTTCTGCAGAAGCAGGACTTAACGAATCTGGCTTTGCTGGAAACTATGAGAACTTAACTTCGCAGATTGATTCATTAATAGAATCGGTTAAGACACAAAAAACCGCTTCAAATATCAACGAAGCTGCTAAAGCAGTAAAAACCCCAGCCGAAACACAAAAGGCTAACGAAACAGTTCTTAACGAGTCAGATGACACCTCTAAAACAGGTCTTAAGTTTATTGACCAAATGCCAGCAGAATATGCTCAGGTATGGGAATCTTTATCTGAAGGACATCAGCAATCAATTGTTGCTCAGTCAAACTTCTATAATTTAGATACCGCTTATCAGATCAAAAATTTCTGGTCAACACGTCAGCTTGGAGCTAAACTAGTTGGAGTACAAAAACTTGATGAGAGCGAAAATGTAGCCGAGACTGCAAAACCGCAAGCTTATTCTTCAGATTATATGAATTATATAGCTTCTGCACTCGAGCAAAAATTTCCAAAAAGATAAATAAACAAAAAAAACAACTAAAATCATGAAATTGATTAACGAACAAGAAATCTATGAAACCTGGTCACCTCTTATTGAGAGCAAGGCTGGTATCACAGACGAAAACAAAAAAACGTGGTTGACTAAATATTGTCATTACCATTCATTAAACGAATCTGCAGGTGCATACAACTCATTAGGCGTAGTAAACGGTATGGGTACAGTAGCTCCTCCAGCATTCCCAGGTGCTTCATATCCCGGTAGTGCTTATTCAACTGGCGCAAACGCTGGTTTTTATAACAACACTTGGCAAGGTTCAGGCGATAAATTCCCTTCATTACTTCCATTAGCTATTCAAGTAGCTGCGAAGACTGTAGGTTTTGACATCGTTCCTGTTATCCCTATGTCAGGTCCAACTGGTATCTTGTCTTACTTAGACTACGTATACGCAGGTGGTAAAGTTGCTGCTGCTACTGCTACTTCAGCTGCTGATCAGTTAGCTACTGCTCCTTCAATGATCAAATTCCCTACTTTCCAATCAGCAACTGGAACAGGTGTTACTGGTGCTACTGCTGGTACATTCACAGTAGGTGGTACTGCTTCTATTAGCAACACTTTACTTTTAACTTTCGTAGGTTTATCTAGAATTGATGGTTTCCCTATTTTCCAAATCACTGGTATCGCATCAGGTTCTAACGTTGCTTCTTACTTCAACGGTACTCCTGCACAAGTAGTTACTGCAAGTGCTGGATCAGGATTTTATACTTCTGCAACAGCTGGTACTGCACAATTAGTTAAAGCTTTAGAAGATCACATTCAAGGTTACTCTGGTGCTGGCTTCAACAACACTGACGCTTATCAAGGTCCTTATGTTGATGGTACTAAAACTTACAACCCAATGTTAAGAGGTGTTGCTGAGTCTACTTACTTCAACTCAATGGGTCTTTCAACTTTCACTAAATTCGTAGAGGCTGAAACTTTCCAAGTTGCTGCATCAGTTACAACTGAGCAAATTCAAGATCTTAACAAACAATTCGGTATCGACGTTATTTCAATGATCGAGAACGCATTAGTTAACGAGGTTTCTCAAGCAATCAACAAGCACATCCTTTCAAGAGCATTTGCTTTAGGATGGTCTAATCACCAACAATTTTTGAACGTCGAAGCTCAAAACCTTAACTTAAACTTAATTATCGGCGGTACTCAGGGTACTACATTAGCTTACGTACAGAAAGACGATACTGCTAAAACTATGGCAATCCCTGCAGGTCCTGCATCAGGAGGATATGAGAACTTATCAACTTTACAAAGAAGATTATTCTCTAGACTTCTTGCAGCTGCTAACGTGGTAGCTAATAGAGGTAGAAGAGGTCCTGCTAACTTCATCATTACAAACGCTGCAGTTGCAAGTGCACTTCAAGATATCTCTCAGTTCACTTTCGCACCATTCTCTAATACTTTAACTCAAAACAACGGTACATTATACCCTGTAGGTTCTCTTGCTGGTATGACTGTATATGTTGATCAAAACATGAGCTACAATGACACAAGAGTTTGTGTCGGTAGAAAAGGAGGAGACGACGAACCAGGTATTAAATTTATGCCTTACATGATGGCTGAAAGTATCCAAACTATCTCTGAAGGTACGATGTCACCTAAAATAGCAGTTAAATCAAGATACGCTTTAGTAGAAGCTGGTTTCTTACCAGAAACTATGTACTTAACATTCTTTGTACAAGTACCTGCTGGCGGTTTAGCTTAATCTTAACTAACCCAATAAATAAAAGTCCTGGTGGAAACACTAGGACTTTTTTTGCATATAATGATATATAATATAAACAATATATAGAGACATGATACTTTCTGATATAATTAATGAACTAAATAAACGTAAAAAAGACGGGATTGCAGCTAATGGGATTTTCTCTATAATAAGAAATAACTCACGTCTGCTATCAGAAATAACAGAAAAAACTAGCTATCTTGAACCTGAATGCGAAATCGGAAGAAGACTTTGGCATTTAACAGAGAATGTAACAGAAATCGCTAAATGTCCATATTGTATTAATAGCAGGATATTTTATAGATATTCTAATGGCTATCATCCAACTTGTGGTGTTAAAGAATGTAGATCTAAAATGAAAGTTGAATCGTTCAAAAAGACTATAGATGAAAAATATGGTAATAATTACTTCGGTGAAGGATCCTCTGCTAGAGAAAAATACAAAAATACCATGCTAAACAAATACGGTGTAGATCATAATTTCAAATGTGAAGATACTAAAATTGCGATAAAAGCAACAATGCTGGAAAAATATGGTACTGAGCATGCATTGAGAAATAGCGAAATTCTAGAGAAAAGAAACTCTACATGTATAGATAGACACGGAAGCTTAAATTTCATACAGGGGGAAAAAGCTTCTAATACTAATAAAGCTAAATATGGTAATATTAACGCAATGAAAAATAAAGATATTGCAGAGAAAGTTGCAACATCATCCTCCACCACAAAGCGAAATGAATTGGGTGAAAAACTAGATGAATTTAATATAAAACTATTAGTTTATAATTCTATTAGATCCAAATTGCTTTGTACCGTATGTGATAAAGAATTCACAAATCACCCGGTATCAATAAACTATAAATTAAGAAATTCTATTAATCCCTGTCCTTCATGTAATCCTCCCAATATGGCAGGATCTAAAATGGAAGATGAACTTCACGAATTTATAAGTAGCATATATGATGGAGATATAAAAAGAAATGATAGAGAAATATTTAGGGGAACCTCTAAATTTTCAGAATCTGATATATTTTTACCTGAGCCTAAGATTGCATTCGAATTTAATGGACTATATTGGCATTCTGAAGTTTATAAGACTAAAGAATATCACCAGGAAAAGAGCAAATACCTATTATCTAAGGGCATTAAACTATACAATATATGGGAAGATGATTGGACTTATAAAAAGGATCTCATTAAATCAATGATTTCTGCTACCCTTAATATATCAACTAAAAGAACATATGCTAGAAAATGTACAGTGCTTAATGTAGCTCAATCGGATTACAGAAAATTCTGTACTGAGAATCACATAAAAGGTTATTCTACCGCTAGTATAATATTAGGCTTATATAGTGAGAATGAATTATTGTCAATAATGAGTTTTTCTAAAACTAGAAAACTTATAGAATCAAGTAAAACTAAATTTGAATATGAGGTAATAAGAAGTTGTACAAAGAAAGGCAATATAGTGATAGGCGGGGTTTCTAAAATTATTTCATATTTTAGAAAAAACATCGGCAATTCACTGGTTACATATTGCGATATATCATTCTCTCCTGATTGGACAACTACCTCGTATAATAAATCAGGGTTTTCCCTAGTTAAGATTACAGATCCTGGATATTATTGGTGTATAGACGGGAAAAGATCCAATAGATTAAATTGGACTAAAAAGAAATTAGTAGAAAAAGGATATTCCCAGGACGATACGGTAGATAACATAATGCACGGAATGGGCTATTATAAGATATGGGATTGTGGAAACTATAAGTTTTCGCTAACCTAGAAATATATTACAGACCCGTTTAAGAATAAAAAATCTTAATTGGATATATACAATGTAAAAAAAGTATTGTATTATAATGAAGAATCTACCATCATTTAATGATTTTAAAAAATATGAGTCTCTGATAGAAACTGTAGACCGTGAACTTAGTGAAGAGTTTGCTTCTCTGGAGAGATCTGAACCCAATCACACAGTAAACGAGGGCATTGTCGGAGATTATCTTAAAAATTCACTTTCTAAATTTTTCCTAGGATCTTTATCTAGAGTAGGTATGATCGACAAAGCAAGAAAGCTTCTTGTAGATTTGGAAATTGATTCCATCGAAAAAAGAGCAGATTTCGAAGAAAATATCGAAAAGCTAGAATCCGAAATAGATGGCTTAAGTTCAATAAACGACAAGGAAAAAATAAATGCCGTTGAAAGAGATAGGGATTCTAAAATAAAAGAGTTTGAATCTTTCCTTAAATCACATTCACTTAAGATAAAAAAAGCTAAGGATTTCGTAACTAAGGTTATTGATAATAACACTAGAAGAAGAGATTATTATGAAGCAGGAAGAGCAGACGACGAGATCGCATTAGCAGAACTTGAATATAAATTGGCTAAGGGTAAAGCTGATGACGCAGACATCAAGAAATATCAGGATAAGATTAATGCTAAAAAGAAAGAGGCAGAGAAAAAAGCTAAAGCTCTGAAAGACCAGATGGACAAGAAAGAAGAGGAAGAGGAAAAAGGTAATGAACCTGATGCTAAAGATCTTTCTTTAGATCCTGAGAAGGAAAAGAAAAAAGTTGCAGGTAGAAGAGCTAAGGATATTATAGAAAGAAAAAAAGAACTGGAGAAGGATATTGCTGATCTAAGAGCAGATATAGAAAGAAAATTAACCACGCTAGAAAAAAGAATAGGTGCTAATCCTGATAAGGTTAGAAAGTCTTATATAGAGAAAATTAAAGTTGAGCTGCTTGAACTTAGCTCAGCCTTAGATTCTAAAAAGAACCTTTTAAAATTATTTAGGGATCTGGGTAAAACTGAGAGCGACATAAATAAGAAATTGAGCAAAGAGCAAGAGTTCACTAAGCTAGCTAATTTAATAAACCAAGGTATAGTTGATGGTGAGGATGCTAATTCAGGTACTAAAAAAATAATTTCTGATGTGTTTGTTACCTCTTCCGGTAACATTAACGTTAGCAAATTGAGATCTGCAAAGAACAAACTAAATGACTAACAATGACTTTAAACTTTAAAGAATGGGACAGCTTAAACGAAGCTAATGTATTGGATCAGATAAAAAACTGGTTAAGCAGTAATTTTGGTGGCAGTATAGATTCATTAGATAAATTAGCTAATGAGTACAGATCAGCAGAGCTTGAGTATGTTGAAAAGTGGGAGGATATCCAGGTAGAAATTGACAAGTTAGATCTAGAAAGATCACAAACTAAAAGCGATCCTGCAGAAATAAAAAGAATCGATCGACTAATCCAAAGAAACAATCAGCTGATGGACGCTCAGTCGAGAGCACATGAAAAAAGAACTGAAAGCATATTTGTTAAAGTTAGAGACGTTATAGGTAAAAATAAAAGGGTTAAAGTATACTGGGAAAAACTTAAAACTAAAGTTGATGTTGATATAGCTGAGGAGATGTATAGGAGAGCTAAAAATCTAGCCGATTCTTCACTTTCTGGGACTTTATATTCAAAATATAAAACAGCATTACTAAAAGCTAAACAAAAGGATGCTGACTTCAGAAATAAGTACGGTAACTTGATGACCAAGGATATAGAATCAGGTGAAAGGTTCAAAGAAATGGGTAAATATACAGGAGGCGATGGTAGTAATACCGAAAAAAAATCTAAAGGCGGAAATGAAAGTGATGCTTCTTTTGAATTTTTAGCTAAATTGCCATTAACCGAATTTACCAATGCAATAAAGGGGTATGATACACCACAGGCAAAAAAGTTAGTTTCATTCCTTCTGAAGGAAAGAAATGATCGATATGTTGCCATGGATATGGAAAGGGATATCTTAAACAAAGATATAGAAAACTCAAATAATCCAGAGGAGGCAAGAACATTTGCTTCCAGGAGAATAAAAGAGATTAGAGAGAAATATATGGATGAAATAAGAGATCTGAGATCTAAAATAACAATTGCTAGAAAATATGCTTAAATTTAAAGAATTCATTGTTAACGAGGAAGACAGCGAAGAGACCAAAATACAGGGAATAAAAACAACTCTTTCTCAGAAGTTTGATGCAATTAAAAAAGCTAAAGAATCCAAAAAACCAGGGGATTCTGCTTCAGAAATAGCAAGCATAAATCAGCAAGCTGGAATATACCAAGAGATATCGCTTTTAATGAAAACTCTTTCATCCGAAATACAAAAGAGCAATACTGTTAAGAATGCTGCTGAGCCCAAAGAAAATATATACTAAAACGTCAATCATGAACAATAATCCATACATACAGAATCAGGTAGCTAAACAGCTATTGGAGGGATATTACACTAAGCTTTTAGAAAATGAACAAGTAGATTCTTTGCTTGTTAAAGTTTGCGATAATGCACTAAATGCTTTTAAAATATTGACATTTGATCTAGCTCCAAAAAGAGATAGAAATCCCGATGCCATTAGACTTAAACTTTCTAATGTTGCAGATTCTAAAACAGTAAAATCATTAACAGCTAAATTGATAGATTATGCAGATGATAATGATTTAGTAGATTCTAAATATGCAGAGACTAAAAGATTATATCTGGAGAGTCTACATAAATTTGCAGAAGCTCTAGATAGAACTTCTGAGATTTCTAAATCTAAAGACGAGGTTATATTTAAGCAATTCAAGCTAGCTATCAATAAGCTGCAGAATTCTATTGATAACATTGCAAAGCAAGCTGAGGAAGATGCTAAGAAGCTGAACGATAACGAGGACTTTGATTCCACTGACTTTTTAAATGAATCCATTTTTACCGGTTATAAGCACAGAGTAAATAATCTAAAAAAATCGCTCACAAATTTAATAAGCTCTGCCGAAGGTAAAGATCAAAAATCAGGATATGGAAGAGATTGGAAAAGAACTTTCATAGAGCTTGATGAAAAAAGAAAAGCTTTAGATAATACTGAAGGCGGTGACAAAAATAGAAAACTCCTTGAGGATCTAGAAAAACAGGTTGATAAATTTCAAGAAGAGTTTAACAACACCATGATCCAAACAGCAAACAGATCTTTACAGAAGTTAGAGGATGACGAAGAAGTTTATACTAGCTATTCTGACGTTACTAATTTAGTCAGCCAAGCATTGGATCTTATGACCAGAGCAAAGACTCAATACGGAATAGCGGTTAAAATAATCAAGGACGAGAATGAGGCCAAGGAAGTTGAAACTGCAAAAGTAGTTTTTCCTTTAAAAAGAGGAGATACTGACGCAGATAGAAAAATAAAAGGAAGTGGATTAATCTTCGCTATACAAACTGCACTTTGCGACGGCATTACCCCCGCTGGAAAATTAATAAAATCTAAAGGAGGACCAAATGGTAAATATGGACCTGCTACAACTTCTGTTATTTCGGTCATTCAAAAATTATCTGGTAATAAAAACATAAACGGCCAAATAGATCAAGCATTATTAAGCGATATAATTTCATCTGATTGGGTTTCTGATAAGAACAGGAAAGCTATCAATTCAGCTTTACATACAATAGGAACTAAAATGCACGAGAACGCATCTAATTTTGGACACGTTAAAAGCATATCAGAACTATTCTCTGTTGTTAATGAGAGTAAAATATCAATAAATAATGCGGAATTTGAAAAAGAGCTTGATGTACAATATAAAGTACATAAAGCAGAAACTCCTTCAGAAAAATCTGCTGGATCTTCCGATTCAAAATCAGCATCTGGAGTAAAGGGGTTAGCTAAAAAGCTTAGATCCGAATATAGCATAAAAGTTGAGTCTGATGATTTTGTTAAACAAGATGGATCTCTTAAAGCATCATATAGCACAGAGTTTATAAAAGATTGGAATTTAGCTTTAGATGAAGCTAAACCAACTGAAGAGTTCTCATACTTCTTTGCTAAAGGGGCAGTTTATAATATCAATCTTGCAACATCTTCATTGAAAACACCATGTAACTGGAATAAGTGGGCGGAGGCTAGACAGATTAAAACTTTAGGAAATGAGGACGCAACAGAATTCCTTAGAAATTACCTTAAGGGATGGACCACATTTGGTATGATCAGACCTCAGTGGAGATATGATGGCATTAAAAGTTTGCTTAAAACAAATTCAAATAACGATGAGCTGGATCTTTCCGGACCTTTTGAAATGATGGAATCCTCTATTAAGAATAAAGAAATACCTTTTGTTGATTACGATAATCTTAAGGGCGATATAGCTAAAGCATTTAATATTGCACTTCAGAAAAGTGATAAAAATCCTGATCTAGGAAAGGAAGAATTTGTTGCTATTAATAACTTCCTTGTTATGCTAGCTAACTGTGTTACTTTTGACGGAAGTAAATTTGTAAGCTGTATTAAATGGATCAATGATAACGTTTTAGGAGCTTCTACAGCTAAAAGAATATCTAAGGATAGTATATTCGGTTTAACTGAAGACGATTCAGATAGCGGACCTCTATTGACTTACGAGGGATCTAAAATTATCGTAGGTGAGTATGACGATATCAAGAAAAGAAAAACTTCTTCTAAAAGACAGATGTCATCTACACTTGATGGAATAGGAATATTAGGTAACCTAAAAGGGTCTGATGGTGGAATAAAAAACATTCTAGGGAATAACTGCTATTATATAGCTGCTGACATTTATCCTAGTATAGCAACACACGTTAAAAGAATGAATGCTACTTCATTTGATGAGATACCACAACAATCACCTTTCAAGTGTATCAACACTGATACAAAATAACAAAAACCCCAATCCTAATAAAGATTGGGGTTTTTCGTGATTTCACCGTACCGATTTATTATATTTGCTGGATGGAACATGTATTGTGTTCCACTATAGAAAGAAATATATGGTATACGTATTTGAAGGCCCGAGAAATTCAGGCAAAACATTTTTATCAGAGTTCATCTCACATTCTTTCCACATTCCGAGATTTCAGTTTAAATTTGCTAATTTCTTCAGCGATCTTAATTTAAAAAGCGAGAATAGCAAGGAAGCACATGCCTTTTCTTTGGGCAAGGAGTTTATGCTTATGCAGCTAGCAAAGGATGTACCGCAGGAATCTTTTATACACGACAGAGGAATATTAACCGTCTTAGTGTGGGGATTGCTAGAGGGAAGAATAACAGAAGAAGAAGCTAGAAATCAAATAGAGATAGTTAAGAAATACTTTCTCCTTGACGAAATCACTATTGTTTATATAAAGGGTCAAAATCCAGATAAGTCCGATAGAAGCAAAGATCAGTGGGATCATATTGACGGTGATAGTAGGGAGAGAGACACTTACGAGAAAGTAATATCAATGTTTCAAGAAGCTGGACTTCATAAAATATGGGTATTTGAAAATAAATTTAATGATCAATCGGTAAGCGATATAGCTTCAGTGTTTGAAGATATACTTTTTAATTAAAAAAATATGTGCGGAATATTATTAACAACTAGAGCAGATAAGCATCCTGAAATTTTAGATACAATAAAACACAGGGGAATCGAAAAATCCGTAGAGGAACTAGATAAGGTTACTCTATGCCACCATAGGCTTCCTATTCAAACATTGGACGGTGACGAATGGAATCAGCCTAGGGAGATTTCTCCTGGCGTTTATTTAATGTTTAACGGGGAGATCTTTAATTATGACAGAAGTAATTTCTCATCTGATACTGAATACCTTTGTAGCTTATTTGGTGGATATAAAGGCGGAAGTTTAGAATTCTTTGCCGCTGCTTATTCACCGCATATACAAACATGGGATGGGTTTTGGGCAGTAGTTATCTATGATTCTAATAAAGGTAGCGTGATAGCATTCACTGACCCATTGGGTAAGAAATGCCTTTATAAGAATGATCTTGGCGAGATCTGTTCGGAGATAAAGGGTCTAAGAGCACCATTAGATGAATTGGACGAAACCTATATAAGCTCGATTAGAAAATGGGGTTATAATAGGGATAACCGAACACCGATTAAATCGATTAAAAGGATCTTGCCAAACACTTTCTATTTCTATAATATAACATCTCCGTTATTCGATCAAACATACGGTCCTTATTATAGAACTTGGGAATCCCCGATAGCAGAGCTGGTGGATGCAGATTATGAAACCCACATGGAATGGCTATGGGATAAGATGTTTGAAAGTGTATCTAATAGACTTGTTTCTAAGAACTATCCAATATCACTTTTGGTATCAGGAGGACTAGATTCTTCAATAATAGCAGGGATATTAAAACATATGAATGCCAAGGTTACCTGGTTTAGCATAGAGAATGGTGAAACTCCTTTTGTAAACGATTTAAGCACACATTTAAGCACGCCTGTTAATTTCCTAGACTATGGTATGGATTCAACTAAGAATGCGCTTATATACACGCTATGGAACGAAACACCAGTGGATTTAGGCTCTGTAGTTCCCCAGTATCATTTATTTGAGGCAGTTAAGAGAGAATCTGGATATAGGATAGTCCTAAGTGGAGATGGATCGGATGAGTTATTCGGCGGGTATTCTAGGATTCATGAATACGATTCACAGCAATCCGATGTTTTTGATGAGTTACCTTATTATCATTTACCTAGATTAGATAAAATGTCAATGGCTCATACACTAGAGTTAAGAAGCCCTTTCTTAAATCTGGATATAGTTAGATTTGCCTTACATCTCCCTATCGAATGGAGAACCGACAAAAAGATACTAAAAGACACATTTGGTCCTATGCTGCCTGACTCTATAGTAAACAGAAAGAAAGAAGCTTTAAAGAATCCCGAAATAAAGGAAGATAAGCTTAAATATAGACAAAAAGCGGTGGATCTTTTCCTTGAGGAAGCATAGGTTCCTTCTTAGATTAATAATTCTTCTGTGGATATATAGTTAAAATAAAAGAACACAGATGTCTAGAATTATTAAAAATTTCGATTCATTTTCTGGTGAGGAAACAAATGAAGCATTTCAATTTAGCGATCTAGCAGGATTCTTCAACGGTTTACTTGGATTTGCCGGAGAAGGTCTTAGAAAAACTATAAAACAAAAAGTTGCTGCTAAATTAATGGAGCAATTAGGGGTTGAAGAAAACTCCAATATGTCAGTTATAGTGCAGGAAGTTATTGACCAAATCCCAATTTCAGATTATCCAAAGTTATTGACAGGGGAGAAAGCTAATGTTCAATATCTTGCTCCCATGATGGCAAAGGCTTTACAAGAATTTATCCAAAGAAAAGGATTAGATTCTTTAGCTACCCAAATGGGAATAAAACCTAACGGATGGCTTTATTCAACATTAAGGGAAGGATTACAATCAGAGAAAGGCAAAAAAATGATCGAAGATTCTTTGATTGAGGCATTCGGAGGTCCGGGAGCAAAGGGTTCAATTGGTAGAGATGCTATTGCATCTTTAGATCCCCATGACAAATCTCAGCTTTCTGATATAGCGAGGAAGAAAGCCTCTCAATTCTACGGGAAATCGAGCAGCTCAGCTTACTCTGGACAAAGCGGCGACGGAGCTATGGATTACCTTTCGACTTTCTGGAATTCATTAACAGGTAAAAAAGAATCTTAATATTAAAAAATAAAACCATGAATATACAAAATGTATCGCAAAGAGAAATCTTAGATTTTAAGAAATTCCTTTCAAAAGTTCACGATAATACATATAAACCCCTTTCTGCTGAAAATCAGTCAGGTGAGATATCTCCAAAATCTGGACAGTCTGAAATAAAAAGAGAACCTGCATATGACTATGCTGGCTACGCAGATTCGGTTTTTGGTAATCAATCTAAAATAGATGCGCCGGGTTACAGAATAAATATAGGGAACGATAAGACAGGTATGATTGATGCTCCTGGGGTAGGTGGGGTTTTTAATATGAATACTAGCGAATCGTTGGATATAAAAAGACTAAATGATTTCTAAAAAAAATAATATAATAAAAAAGAGCCTATTGGCTCTTTTTTTGTGGTCTTTATATTCCTATGTGTTCTATGAATTTCTCTTTGGCTAACTTGTGAATTTCTGAACTTTCTTCGAAGTTTTCGTATATTTCAACGACATAAAATTTTGGCGAATATTTCATGCCCGTGCTAATTTCGTTTAGTATTTCGTGGTAAATATACTCATAATTTAGAGAGAAGAAAGAATTCTTTAGATGAATCTTCTTTAGAATTGAAACCTCCTTATCACCTTCCGCTGTTTCCATTTTAACTTTTGATTTAAAAAAGTAATTAAGTAACTTATCTGTTACCATATTCCTTATGATAACAATACCCGAATTGTCTAATTTATTATCGACATCAAATTTAGACTGTATTCTGAATATTTTTATTTTTGATTCTTCTTCTTTAAGAATGTCTAGACAAACCTCAGAATATCCATAAAGTGTCTGCAGAGATTCTTCTACAATTAACATGAGGGTCTCCTGCTGATCCTGATCTAATTCTTCGATACTAAATGAATTAGCATATGCTTTATCCTCTTTTTTTAGAGACTTTAATGCGTATTCGCTTAACGTCTTTCCTCTTCTAAAATCGTTTAATATCTTAACTATCTTAGATATTTCCTTCATTATGGAATAACAATTTTCCTTGTTTAATTCCTTACTTATCTCCTTCAGGTAATCTAATAAGATATACTCTTTGTGTTCTGGATCTATAGGTTCTTTTAAAAACCATATAGGACTTATTCTCTTTGACATACCATTATTATTTAGTTAGCATACTTAATTATATATTTCAGTTATTAAAAATAGTAAATTAGATATATAGAAGAAAAATCTAACAAAAGTGGGAAGAATTTACGACTATTCTGCATTTAGCTCTTCTAAAAAGGGTAGTTCTAGAGGAGATTACTCATTTGGAATGGAGCTAAAGTATATTGAGATTGATCTTTTTAACAGGCCTGAAGAATACGCTGATATTGACGATGCTAAAGCTTTTATTGAATATAGCGTGGATCTTATAGTTAAAAAAGCAGGTATTGATGATCTTATATTTAATATTAATTTGGTAGAACTTGAATTTAGCGTGGATGATTATCCAAATGAAGAGCCTAAAAAATTCGATATGGATCTAATCCCAGGTAAAACTATAGATTACAGTCAGCTTCATGTTGATAAACTTGCTAGTGTAATACCTACCTATCCTAATAATTTGACTATTGATATGAATAAGTCTACTGATCCTAAAAAATTCAAAATTACTGTTTCCTTTGGAAGCGATTATAGAAACTAAGATGATACTAGGATTTAATGATTTTCAGAAGTCTAAGATTAACGAGAGCGAGTCTTATAATATACCTGGGATTAAAGATTCTTGGAACGGAGGGTATATCATATCACCCGTTGATCTAACAGCGGAAGGCAAAGAAACCACACCTGATAAGATAATAATACCAAAGAAAAATGAGACATCTATAGCTATTTGTTATGTTAATAATGACGGTAACGAATCGGATTATATATGGATACCTAATAACGCAGTTTCTATTAAAAAAGATAGTGATGGATCTATAATAGAATTGAATATCAATACATACTCAAAATGGTTATCAAAGGGTGTAAATAAATCCAGGATAGAAGATTTTATTGAAGATTTTGCTAATCATTTAGAGAATTCAAAAACAACAGGGCAGGAAAGAACAAAACAAAATGCACAGGACGATGTGGAATTGCTTATGGATCTGATAGGAATCCCAGGTTCCGTAGAATCTTTTAAATCCTGCGGTGATTATGTTTGGGATGCTACACTGGATAATGGTATGCTTATTGAAATAACAAAAAGAAGTAAAGAAGATTTTTTATCAAAGTTTAAAATATATCTAAATCCTAGTGATCATCACCCTTGCGTTTACATAAACAATGATTCATTAGACAAGAAAACATCTTTCAAAATTCCTAATATGAACGTAATTACAGTGAATAAAGGATTTAGCGAGATAAAAAATCCAGATCCATATATTAAGTATCTAACCAAAAGGTCAATGTGTATACAGAATAATACAGACGAGGAGTCATTATTCAATCACTATAAAAGATCAGTAGAGTCAAGATCAGAAGACAGAGAAATGCTAAAAAATGTAGCAGCACTCCTTTCCGAATTCATGGATAAAAAGGACGTGGAAGAGATCTCTTCAAAACTACCAAAAGAATAAATTTTAAAGCCGAAACAAAGAGACCTCTAATTTCTACAATTAGATATGGATATTCTCTGTGGCAACTATTAATGATCTTTACAGCAACCTAAGATTATTTGGTGAATCGTATAATCAAAAAACTACAGAAACAATTACTAAAAAATCCAATAAAAAGTAAAGCTATGGGGATACTATCTTCATTATTTAATAAGAAGGATAAAAAAAAGAAAAAAATGGAAATAAGCGAACAAACAATAAACGATGCTCGTTCATACTATGGTGCATTTGACTATCAGTGGATCAAAGGTGATGATATTGGAATGGATGAAAAATATAAAGATATCGTATTAAATGGGGATGCTACATTCATAGTATTTGAAAGCGGGAAAAGAATAAACTCTGAGCTTCTTAGCGAGTATGTAATAATGTTACCCGCACAGCCCGTCCACAGTGCACCTGTTAATTATCCAAAACCTAATGAGCAAACAACCGTTACGTCCATCATATACGAAGATCCAAAAATCCAACAAAACGATTCTCCGATATATAAGCTACTGAAAAAACAGAAAAAGAACATGGTTGATGTTTCAATTAATATAAAATTGAATCTTCCATCAAAAGATCTTTACAACGTTTTATCGGGCTCTTTTGAAGATGCGGAAAGAGAAATAATAGACTTTGTTTTAGATGGGGTTGATATAAATGATATTAAAGCCTCTCTTGCAGATTCTATTGAAAAATCATATTATGAAAAGAAAGAAACCCCTAAAGTTCAGGAAAAAAAAGCATTAGTAACAAACAATAAAAAACCCGACGATGAATAACTCACAAGAAAAAATACTTTCTTCTACGCCTAGATTTGATGTTATAGAGAGAGAAGGTAAAGTAGGCATAAGATCAACGGTAGAGTCCGTTATGATACTCCCCTTTATTAACGATGACCAGGGATTGCCTTTAATGCTAGGAGTTCTGAAGGAAAAAAACCCTTTCAGAGAGGGCGGATATTCTATTAGTCTCATTTCGGGGACATCAGAAGACGAAGATCCAGATTTTCTGGAGACCGCAAAAAGAGAGCTTAAAGAAGAATCTGGATTTGATGTTACAGATAATTCTAAATGGCATTTTTTAGGAACTGTAACAGCTTCTAAAATGGTTGATGCAGAGCATCCATGTTTTGGCGTTGATGTTACAGGTTTAGATAAGGATATAGCAACAACCGATGGATCAGAGAGTGAAAAATTATCCGAATTTATATTCATCCCTGCTAATGATGTTGTTAAAGCAAAGGATGTTTTCATTCCTGCTATATTTTTAAAACTTTTTAAATTCGTGGTTGGCATGGACCTTTATAATAGAGACGATTCAACTTTTGGAAAATCAAAAGGATTTACTGTAGAAATTTAAAAAAAATAAAAAAAATGCAGAACAGAAGAGAGAGAAGAAAACTTCTTAAACATTTCGGTTTACTTAAACCACATAAGCCATTTTCAACAACATCTAACTTAGAAAATGGAAAAGAATTGCATAGGCAAAATCTTCAAGATATGAAGAATCAAGAAATTGCAAATAAGAAATCACAAAAACCCGATAGTGTCAAAGATAATGAGATATTTATTTACCGTAACGAATCAAATGATTATGGGAGTTTCCAGTCCATGCTTATGAATAAAGACTGGGATAAAATAGAAAATACTTAATGAATGGATAAAAGGATTAATGTGAATTTTTATATTTCCAAGCACTCACCCAAAGAGGCAAGAAAAAAATCAATTTTTTCTTGTGATTTCTATGTTATAGATATAACTAAAATAATAAGAGATCTTGGATATGAGACAGTTAATCTAAATCCAGAATCTGAATTTATACTAAATCATTCAATTCGCAATAAAATAACTCAAGGAATATATAGTAATAAGTGTGATAGTATACTTGTTTGCTATAGAAACATGCCTCCTGATTTTAAATCAAATTTAGGGGAGTTTCTTGAGGATTTCTCCGAAATAATAGACTATGCTATCCACGATTTGTAAAAAAATGGGGATAGTTAAAAATGTCAATAGATAAGCAAAAGATTGGCCTACTCTATGAAGCAACACTTCAGGGTACTGCTAATGATATAATATCAGAAGCAAGCAATCTAGGTTCTAATAATCCATATAAGGGTCCGACTGCTAGAAGTTTATTCTACGAGGCTGCTAAGAGGACTCCTGGAAAATACGGCCAATACCTTTTTTATTCTCTAGGAAGCGGTGGAAATGATTTCGTTGATGCTTATTATAGATCGGAGTCTTCCAACTATAACACTAAGGTATCCTCAATACAGTCCAAAAATCCAACAGCTGGGTTTTTAGTTAGAGAAACTGCAACATTCGAAGCAGCAAGTGATCAGAACACAGGAATATTAAGGGGGCTCCTCGGTAATATAGAGGGGTCTATAATAGGGGGGCTTTCCGCGCCTTATTATTGGAAAGACTTCTTGTATTGTAAGCACTACGGCACCATTCCTAACAACTACATGATAACTCTAAGAAGATTTCCTACCCCAGTTTTGGATAATCTTTCTGTGCCTGGATCTAAAAATAATATTAAAAGCAGTGAATCGTATCATGCAGGGGGAGCAGGAAGACCCGTTGCACAGGCAGTTACTTGGTTTGGCGGTAATACTGGAAATGTTCTAAGTGACCTTATAACATTCAGCACAGGTATAAATTGGCAAGAAAGCAATCAGGGTGCTACTTTAGTACAAGAAGCTTTTTCTAAGGGATTCTTTCAGGATGGCCCGGTTAAGTTTTTTGGTGGTGTTTTGCAAAAAATATCAGAGGGAATGGGTAATGCTTTTGATGCAGGTGCAGCTCTTGCTGAAGGCGTTATTATTGCAACTGACAAGGATGAAACTATATCTAAGGGTATAAGAGCTAAGGGGCTAAGAGATCTTTCTAAGGAAAGGGCTGGTATAATGGGAGAATATATTTGGACCCCTGTTGATGTTGTTACCAATGGATACACTAGAAATACAGGTCTTAGTTTTAGCTGGGCCGGATTAAATCTGATATTTGAATATGAATTAAGCTCTGTAGGCGAAGTTAACAGTAAGGCTGCTTTTTTGGATTTGATGGGTAATCTTTTATCGATCGGTACAAATTATGGGAATTTTTTAACCCCAGATATTAGATATAACTCCAATTTCCCTGCCATAGGATTTCCTGGTGGAGACGAAGGTCTACAGGAATATTATAAAGATCCTATGGGATGGCTACTTACATACGGATCCAAATTAGGTAACCTCACTAGTGGCGGAGATTCAGCTGAGACACCAGAAACTACAGGTGGAGGTGGCGGAGGAGAAAATGATCAGGCATTGATTGATAAGATAAAAGAGATCTATACAAGGCTAGGCAAAAATGCAGGAAATAACATATCTGATACGCTAAAAGAAATAACAAATGCTTTGGGCGACGATGCTTCTAGATTCTTGAAAACAGCTATTACCGGTGAATTTATAGAGAAGTACCAAGCACCTTTAAGCTTTTTAACTGGAGCACCGATAGGAGAATGGCACGTAGTTATAGGTAATCCTTGTAATCCTATTGCAATGATTGGAAATTTGCTATGTGATGATGTTAGCATTGAATTTGGTGACACACTAGGCCCTGATGATTTTCCAACTACTATGAAAGCAACATTCAAACTCAAACACGCAAGAGACAGAGAAAGGGGAGAGATTGAAAGCATATTCAATAGGGGAGACGGAAGGCTTTATCATAGCTCTGAAAAAACGTCTGCTAACTTACAAAGCTTTGGATCCTTTGCTGATGTGGCAGGAAACGTACTTAGTGGGGATACGCCAGATCAAGGATTGCAAGATGGATTATGGAAGAGCAGTATTGACAATCTAGCTGACATGAAAGGTCCAGGAGGAAATTAATTAATATAAAATGGCATTAATAATAGACACTATTACTCAGAATAAATCGGTATTCAATCCACAAAATAATTTGAATTCTACAGGGACTTATGGTATATGGGATTTAACTAAAGCATCAATAACTTATAACAACTTACCAGTATCTATAGCTTCCTTTTTTATCGTTACCGAGTATTACCAAATGAGACCCGATTTAATAGCAGCTATTAAGCTGGGAGATCCTGGTATGGTTGGATCGCTATTAAAGTTTAATGCAATAGGTAATCCTTTTTCTTTAAAAGAAGGTATGGCTTTAGCAATTCCCGATTCTGGTACAGTAAAGGAATCTTTTAGAGTTAAGAAAGCACAGAATCAGGAAGTTTCTTCTAATACAAACACAAATCCTAATAACGTATTTAAGAAAAATCAGGAGCAGAAGAAATTTAAGGTAAGCGATGGCAGAAAAAAATTTTTACAAGATAAAATAAAAAATAAACCTGAGCTTAATCTTCCGCCTAACGTTTTACAACCTGGGGAAAAACCTATATTCAGGAAGAATGGATTTTTTGTATTTGCTCCGAATGCTGGGGGAGGTGGATTTAATACACCACAGACAAACTAAAGATAAATGGAAAGAGATTCTATAATTATATCTAGTGTAGCGCTAAACAATATGAAGCTGGATGAGCTAATTCAGACTGACTTTGCTAATGGTGCTACCGATGTTGATTCATTAAGAAGCTCAGGGGAAACAGCGGAAAAATCTACAGGATTAAATGTCCCTTTTATTTCAATTAATGGATATAACATTTCATTGTATCTTACTAAATTTGACATGGATCTTGGCGGCTTTATTCCAGTCATCAGATTTTCTTTTATCGCAGCTGAAAGCATATTTATCTCTGTGAATTATCCTAAAGATGGAGACATAGTTTCACTTTATATGAGAGCACCCGGTGATTATTATAAGCCAATAAGAATGGATTTTAATATATTGAATGTTTCTAGTGATGTGTCAAGCAAATATTCAGAAACCGGAAGTGATCCCGAAGGAAGGGGAATTAATTTAAGATTTAGCATAGTTGCAGAATGCAGAATACCTGGGCTTTATACAAACAGAATAAAATCATTCAGCAGTTTAAATTCCCATGATACTCTGCTGGAGGTTTCGCAAGATCTGAATTTAGGGTTTTCGTCTAATGATAAATCTCTAGATGATAAAATGACTTGGATATGTCCAAATTATTCTTATTATGATTTCATTCGGGAGGTTTCGCTCAGATCATATAAAGACGATGATACGAGCTTTTATGATTGCTGGATAGATCCTTATTATAATCTCAATTTCGTTAATCTTGGAGCTCAATTTGCCTTTGACGAAGATCCTAAAGCTGAGGCTAGGATTTTACCAGGATACACGTCAGCAGGTAATAAGATAGATGCTGCTATTCCAGAGGGAACCGCTCCAACAGCTCAAACAGTACCTTTAGTAATAACTAATAGGGTAGGATTTGGCTTAGTTCCGTATTTCATAAATGGATATACATTAACTTCTAGAGCAGGTAATAATGTAAATGAGAGCGGCTATATTACTGATATAGGATTCTATGACGAAAACGATGCAAATGACGATCCTAAACAAAAATATGTTAGCTACCCAATAGAATCAATCACTGCTGAGCACGTTGGTGTAGGTTCCATCCTACAAAAAGGAAGAGCTAGGGGAAATGAGTACAAGGAAGAAAAAAGAAGAGAATGGCTTGGTGTATTGAATACACAGGTTTCTGCTAATGATGGTGTACATAAAAATTATTATCATGCAAAATATCAGAATCTTATCAATATAAACGATTGCACAAAACTAACACTAGAAGTGGAGCTCACTGATTTCTTTCCTGGAATTTATAGAGGTCAGGTTATACCTGTTGCCATTTACGTTTCGAGCGGGGGTATAAGACAACAGAATGTTGGAAATCTTCCTAATAGAGAAAATAATACAGCTATGACTCCAACTAAAGATGAGTTTTTGTCTGGCAATTATGTCGTTGTCTCTATGTCTATATATTGGAGCAGGTCAAGTGCAGGTATGAAGCAACATTTAATACTAGCTAAAAGAACATGGAAGGCTAACTCTTCTGGTGCTGCGCCTAAAGCATTCCCTATTTCAATACTTAAAAACATGTTCTAAAAAAGAAGGATAAATATAAAAATTAAATCTATTAATGTCATTAGGAGCAACAGATAAATTAAGAAGTCTATTTTTAAAAGGCTTTAAGCTATCCAAACAAGGAAAGTACGAGGATCCAACATATCTTGGATTTAAAATAGTGATAGATTTTGGTGCACTCCCAGTAAGGGATGACGATGGACTTCCGCCTAGTCCTCTTTTTAAAGAAACGTCTTATATACCCAGCGGATTCTCTTCATCCAATCCATTTGGACAACCCCAATACTCATACAGGACTACCCCTAATGGAGCAATCAATTTTTATTCTGCGATAACATATCTACAGGAGAGAGAAGCTGAATTTCAGCGGGGAGGAAAAAGATCGGATATGCTAATTCAGTTTAAAAATAGTTTAAGCGATTTACTTAATAATTCTCCTTGGTTTATACAATCGATATCTGGATTAGATCAATTACCTCTTGTTGCTAGAAAGGGCTTTGCAACAGAGGCAGGATCTGAGTTTAATTCGCAGCGGACTGCAGGTAAGGCTTTAGAATTTACCACATTGGAGTCGCTAAATTTGAGAATAACTGCTCTTGCAGATCTATATAATCAGGCAACTTTCGACTATGATAATATGAGAGAGCTTATACCCAGAAACTTAAGAAAGTTTACAATGTATATTTTCGTTTCTGAGATTCGTAATTTCTTTAAGACTTCTAGACTTATTGGATCGTCCGCTGCTTTAACTACGATAGACAATTTAACATCAATGCTGGGATCTGGTAATAATCCAGGTACAAATTTGGGTGATGTGGCTGGTGAGCAAAATAGCGAATATAATGGGGGATCTTCAAACACAAATCCTGCAAGCGGATTTAATTCATTTGTCGGAAACGTTTTAAACGGTGCTGGTGTTGATAATGATTTTTCTATGTTAAGAAATCAACAGGATCAGACCGGGATAAAACCAGTTATTGTTTTTGAGTGCAGAAACTGTGAATTTGATTTTAGCGAGAGCACAGCAATACCAAGCGAAATCAGTGCAGGTTCAGATACAGCAACACCAGTAGGTCAGAAATTTAGAATCATAGTGGGCAGGGTTAGAATGAGATCACAATATCCGAATATCAGACAAGACGGTAAACCGATGGTTCTTGGCGATAGCTGGGACGGAGCCAGATCATCGGTTCAAAGAAATCCTAGCAATTTGGGTAGTGATATTCTTTCATTAGGCGGTGAATTATTAACTAACTTTTTAAGCAATTCACTAAACGATCTTATTAACGAAGGCGTTGCGAGCTTTATAAAACCTAACGTTGCAGGTTTAGATTCATTAGCTTTAGGTAATATCTATAGTTTAAATCCTTCGCAAATATTAGGCAATCTTTCTTTCAATAGTGCACAGCAGTTTCTTGATCAATTAGGAAACGTAAATGCAGGATTTAAAAAGACAGAATTACCTAATCCGCAAACGACTGGATTGGGTGGACCGCCACAAAGGGTCTATAAAAAAACTTCTGGCGATGTTTATGCTAAAGTCCCAGGACAGGATTTAGGAGTTAGCAGTGTATCAGGAATCCAAGGAAGAGTATATCCACCACCCGGAGGTGATAGATACCCAAGCGTACCTGGACCTGATTTAGGTGTACCTGATAGAGTTTATAATGTCCCGTCAGGTGATGTTTATAATGAAGTTCCTGGTAAAGATCTTGGTGTTCCCGGAAGAGTCTATCCGGTTCCTAATGGTGACGTTTATGCTACCGTTCCTGGACCTGATCTAGGAGTTCCTGATAGGGTTTATCCAGATCCTAGCAGCGACGTTTATGCTAATGTACCTGGTACTGATCTTGGTGTTCCGTCGAGAATATATCCTGCTCCAGGCGGGGACGCTTACGCGGATGTTCCAGGAACTGCTTTAGGAGTTCCTGATAGAGTCTATCCAGCACCAGGAGGTGATGAGTACACAAGCTCGCCTGGACCGGATCTAGGAGTCCCCGATAGAGTTTATGTAGCGCCAGGAGGTGATTCATATTCCAACGTTCCTGGAACTGATCTTGGTGTACCCGATAGGGTCTATACAAATCCTAATGAAGATGTTTATGTCAACGTTCCTGGAAGTGAACTCGGTGTGCCACAGAGGGTTTATCCAACAATATCGGAAGATGTTTATCAGGTTAATCAAAATCCAATGTCTCTACCAGAACAGAAGGTTTATCCCGATCCAGTGAAATCAGCTTCACAGGCTAATATAGAAGCAGGACCTGTCTATGCACAGACTCAAAAGATTTCTTCGAATGGTGAACTCAGGGATCCTTCAAACACATTTTCCACTAAACCAAATGCAGTTTATCAAAAAATAGAGAACGCTAACAAAAAATCTAGAGGAGACATAGGTAAAGCATATCCTAATACCAGCGGGGATTTCATTATAGAAAACCCATTAAATTTAGGAAATTTAAAGTCTGAATATAAATATAATATCAGTACGGGGGGAATGAATCCCGAGCCTGAAAAATTTGAATAATTATGCCAAGTCAAAAAACGTACCTTGGTAAAGTGGTTGATATTAAGGATCCACTTTATCAGGGGAGAGCAAGAATAGAAGTTTTCGGAATATTTGATGGAATCCCGTCAGATGATTTACCATGGGCAGAACAGATCTCAGGTCTAGCCTTTGGCGGAAGCTTCGGTGGGGGAAATATATCTATACCTAGATTAGGTTCGGTTGTAGCTGTTGAATTCGAGGATAATAATTACTATAAAATGAATTATCACTTTATCAAAGAGATATCGAAGGATCTACTCGCCGAGCTTAGAGATGATAATTCTTATGACGGAACTCAGTCTTTAATTTACGATTCAGAGGCTCAACCGGGAGCTCTTAAGATGATTTATACCAGAAAAAAAGGTCTTGTTTTTCAGCTAGGTGATGCGACTATTCAGATAGACACACAGAACGCGGGAACGAATAAAGAGAAACTCCGGATAGTTTTAAAGCTGAATGATGACGAGGTTAGAATGGAAAAACAGGGAGCAAAGCAAAAAGTAATTGTAAAATCACAAAATATAGAGCTGGGAGAAGGAGCTATAGAAAAACTTGTTTTGGGAAGTACATTTTTAACTTTTTTTAATGCGCATACGCATCCAACTGGGGTAGGACCTTCCGGAGTTCCAGTAGTTCCTATGGTTGATCCCCAACACTTAAGTCAAGTAACTAAAACTAAATAACAATGTCAGCAGATTGGAGTTCTTTTATAACTAATGTTGGCGATAAACTATCTGGGCAATCTATAAAAGGATCTTATGATCCGGCAGGAAAGGATGTCGATGATTTCGCAACATATCTTGCGGATCAATATGTTTTAGCTGTAAACGGAAAGGCGCAAACCCCGTTTGGCAACTTACACAGGAAAGGAAATACTAAATTATTAAAGATTGCATTTTCGAAAGCTTTTAAATTGCTCGAGAGTGAAAGATCCCCTACATTGGATGATAAATTAAAAGACCCAAAATATGAGGATCTGAAAGAACCTATTCCTTCCGTTAACATCGACGAGTATCTAGATAAATTCGATACTGAATTTTTAGCATGGTCAAAGGAAAACGGAGCATCTATACCTGACTTTACTTTCTCACAGATGTTTGATACTTTTCCAAAGTATCCGAAGGACGAAAATGAATTGATTGATAAATTATCGGACACCATACTTTCTAAGTTTGATGGAACCTCAGGATATCTAATTTGGCTTAATTCTCTTGCTACTGGATATGAAAGAGATTTGGGTAGAAAAGTTTTAGCTAGAATTAACGAGAAAAGTAAAAATATTCTTAAAAAAGATCTAGTAGTTGGCGATGATGTTATTGCTACAGTTTCTGTTGCAAACAACCTTAACAAAAGAGACATAGAGGGAATTATATCCTCCATCAGAACAGATTCGGGTAGAAAAAAGTATGTCATTCGAGTTAAGAACACTCAAGAGGTAGAGGAAGCTGACGAGGGCTCAGTTTTAAGATTGATAAAATCTACCGATTTTTCTCAGTATAAATCGGATGTTTTAACCAGTAAGATTTTTCAAGAAAACCACTATAATGATCCTCAAAAAATACCATCAAGATACACTGAAGATTTTATATTAAAATTTACTTATGTGAAGGGTGTTGATGATAACTCTCGTAAATATGACTCCGGCTTTTCTCTTTTTCTGGATCAGAGGAAGAAAGAAAGATATGCTGCTGAGTTTAAAAGAAGCATGGATCTTAAAACTAAATTGGTTAATGAGATTGCTGATAATTACAGAAATCAAGAGGATCCAAATAAACCAGAAGAAGATACAGATGATCCTTATGTAATCATGGCAGACGGTGTTTTAGCTTATTGGGCTTCTGCACTACAGCAGCCTTTTTCAGCAGCCCCTCCTGTCCCTCCGTGTATAATTACCCCTCCTTTAGGTGGTTTTTATATTCCCATTTATTACGGAAGTCGAAAAAGACTTGCTGATTATCTCAGAAGAGCATTTAATACAGGAAAACTTTTTAAAACTATACCAGAAAGAAGAATCAGTGCTACCGCTGTTGCTACTGCTCTAGCCTTATCGTTTGCCGCCAATATGCTTGAATTTAAACTCATTTATAATGGTGGTATACCAACACCAGCCGGACCTGCCCCTATGATAGGTTTTGTGCCTATAGTTTTTTAAAAAATTACGGGTTTTTTAAAGGAACTTAAGCTTAGATATATACTAGAATTAATAACTTCTTAAACAAAAAAAACATGATTGATTTTACATCAACTAACATCTACAATCCAGACGATTTCAGTTGGGATATAGGAAATGGCAGAAATCCAAACACCAAACTAAAAAGAATCCCTAGCGGATCTAAAATTTATTGCCACGAGCCCTATGCACAGGAGCTTTTAGACGGCTATAACAATTATTTCAAAGAAGTCCCTGAAAATATGAGTTTATCTAAAGATCTTAATGAGGGTAACGTTTATCCATGTAAGATTGTTAGCATTAATGAGACAGAGGCATTAGCGCAAACGAGCACAGGACAAACAATTTACATAGATCTCAAGAAAGAGAAAAAGGACGCGGAAAAATTAAGAATAACTGGGATATCTTTCAATCCTGGAGATGCTCTACAGGCTAAGGTTAGAAAAATCGGAGGGACATACACAGGTTCTGTTGTTGAATACTACATCCACAGTATTAGACTTGAATTATTTGAACAGATTAAAAAAGAATCTAGTGCATATACTGTTAAGATTGAAAGCATCAACAAAGGTGGATACATCGTCGATCTATCCGGTATTAAATGTTTCTTACCTGGATCTTTGGCAGCTGCTAACAGAATTACAGATTTTGAATCATACATTGGAAAAGAATTACAAGTAATGATCGAAGGTTACGTTGAGGCTAAAGATATCTTCATCGTTTCTTATAAGAAATACCTCAACAAAATTATGGAAAGCAAGATTCAGGAATTGGATCTTACTAAGAAATATAAAGGATATGTTACAGGAACAAGCGACTTTGGAGTATTCGTTGAATGGGAAGAAGTTTATACCGGGCTTATTCACAAAACAGAATTCAGCGAGGATAACTCTATCACTGGTGTAAATCCAGGCGACGAGATCGAATTCTACGTTAAGGAAATTAAAGACAATAACAGATTAACATTAACTCTAGAAAAACCTCTAGAAAGAAACGTTATCATACACGATCTTGACAAACAAATCAAGGACGGAACATGCGAGCAAATTAAAGCAAGGATTAAGCACAAGAGAAAAAATGGTGTCCTTATTGATCTTGTAGAATTTGGTCTTATGGCTCTTATCCCTCAGGAGAGAATTGGTAAAAAAACCAAAAATCTTAAGCCTGGGGATGATCTACTAGTTACGGTTTATGAAGTTGAACCAGCTAGCGGAAAAATTTTCGCAGATCCGGTAAATGATCGACAATAGAACACATTTTGATAAGCTTCATGCTCTTAGCTCATCTGTAATAGGATTCGAATTTGAATTCTATACCAACATACTAAAGGGCAGAACAGCTGAATCTCTTTCTAAGTTAATTAATAAAAAAGTAGTGGTATCCGAAAGATACCACTCTAATATTGTTGTGGATGCAAATACCTGCAAATTAGAACCAGATTATTCAGGTGGGAGCAAAATGGTTGAATTCATCACTGGACCTTTACCTTATAATGAAGCCATCCCGATATTAATAAAAGTTCTCAATTGGATAGATGAGAATGGCTGGACAAATGATAGATGTGCTTTTCAATTCTCTGTTAGCTTTGACAAATTTAGAAAGGATGTTAAGGATAGAATGGAAAATCTAGATAAGCTAAAGTTCATACTAGGATTAGATGAAAATTTCATATACTCTAAATTTGGAAACAGATCCAAAAATGTTTACGCTAAATCCATAAAAAGAGTGGTTCCGAGAAACAGATTTGCTATGGTAGAAAATCTAACTTCGATAGACCCTAAAATGTTCAAAGTTCCGGAGGACAAATATTATGGGGTAAACTTTACAAAAATACCAAAGGGATATCTTGAATTTAGATATTTAGGAAATAGAGATTACCAGAAAAAAAGTAAAGATATTAGGGAAATAATAGATTATGTACTGCTATATCTTTATGATTTACTTAGTCACAGAATATCGGGTTATTCAAAAGATGATCTTGCTAAGCTACAAAGCATGATGAATCAATACACTAAGGTCGTTAGATCTTTTAGTGATCCTGAGTTCTTTTTTAGAAATTTCCCAGATTTCCATGTATTTGTAGACCTTAAAGGATGGGACGAGAACATAAAAACGTATTGGTCAGTTATTAGAGATAAGATTTTCGATATAATTGTCGAAGGTAATGTTACCTCTGGATATTTTAATTACGACACAACAACAGGAAGATGCCAATTAAAAGATGCTAGAAGTAGGGAAGCTTTAGAACTTAAAGATATAGATCTTATTCTTTGCGATATTAAAAACGGAATAATTAAAAACTGTAATATTTACAGCTCAAAGATAAAAAAATCTTCGATCGAGGAATGCTACATTGTTAGTGATACAACTGTGGTATCTTCTAAGGTTAAAGATTGCGTTATTGATTTTGGCAACGAACTTGAAGACTGCTTTATAGACTGTGCAGGTAAGAGCATTAATTGCAAGATAAAAGAGGGAGTTCTAAGAGCCGGTGAAATTGGTGAAAATGCTGATGTTAGCAAGGAGACACTAAAAGTTAAAGGCTGGGAGGATTTCAGAAAAGAAAGATTTGTTACAGATAAGAGATTAAAAGATTTAAACGATAGATACAATAATCCAAGATTTGGTAACATGAACTTTTAAAAATAACCGCTAAAAGATGACAGAAGAAGAATTAATTCAAGAAATAGAAGACGCACTTTCTTTTAGCTGTGCCCTTCCGTATAATCTTAATCAGCAAGAAACAAAAAGAATAATCAAAAGAGCCAAAGCATGGTTCTTTGATAACTATCAATATGCGGTTGAGGATAGGGTTTTTATTTTGCAAAATGAAATATTCAGGCATCCTGAATTTAGAGCAACCAGACAAATAAAATTACCAGAATCTATTATTAGTGTATATGATGTTAGAGAAGTTGGCGGATCTGGTATATCAGGTACACCAGATAGGGATTTTGGAGATTCCAAATTACTTGGATCTGAATTATTACTTTCTCCTTTTGTTGGTGATAACTTAGTTTACCGTACTGTTATGTACTCATATTTCGATTTAGCTAAAGCATATCTATTAGAGACTTTTGCTTTTAAATGGAATAAAAATAGCAAAAAATTAACCATTTTAGGTAGGGATCCGGGTAGATCGGGTAAGGGACAGCTTGCTCAAGGATTTGGTGTTGGCGGTACTGACGTATCTATTAGGTGTTTTGTTGCTCTGAATGATGACGATCTTTTTGCTGATGAGCTTTTTGTTAGATATTGCATTGCCAAATCTAAGATTGCTTTGGCTAACATGCTTTCTGTGTTTACTTATAATTTACCTGGCGGTGTTCAAATAAATGCTTCTGATATAAGAACCACAGGTGAATCAGAATTACAGGAAGTTATGGACCAAATTTCGGGTGAATCAACTCCCTCGTACTTCCTCCAATGGAATTAATGCTCAATTACTTATGTAATTTCTTTTTATCTTATTTATAATTGGTCCAATTTGAGATCCTTTTGTATTTTTTATTCTTTCTGATATTGTATTTATGCTTTCCATAATGATGGTGTATTTTCTTTATGTATCATTTATAATATAAAATTTTATTTTGTTCTATGTTTTTATAGGAATAAAAAAATGCGATATATAATAAAGTAATATTTATGAGAGAGATTTATAACAGGGATCCATTAGACCCAAGCTACAACCCATACCAGATCGAAACAACCGACCCGGTGGAGATTTGCATAGGTCAATTAAAAATGATGCTTCTCACAAACAAGGGTGAAGTATTAGGTGATACCAAATTCGGACTTAATCTAGAGGAGCTTATATTTAGTTTAAATTTATCTGAATCTAGTATAAGAAACGAATTGAGTCTATTTTTAAAAACGTATATACCTCTTTTTGGAAAACTCGGAGGCTCTTATGATCTTAAATTTTATGTCGGAACAGAAAGAGATATAGCAACAATAGATTTTAAAATACCGGTAAATGGAGGATTAAGTCCTCTAGTTACACTAAGAATAACCTAATATAGAGAAATGAATATTTTTAAGAAGAATAATGTCCTTATTAACGGTCTATTAAACGACACGTTTTCCTTCTTGCAGGACACTTATAACCAAACAACTAATCTGTTTACTGTAGCATCTGCATGGGGACAGATTTTATTCGTTTTACAAAACCTTTCCCAGATGATCCTTTATTTCATAGAGGATTCGATAACAGAATTAAATATCGAGCAAGCAACTAGGGATTATTCTGTTAGAAGTTTGGCTAGAATTGCTGGATATGACCCAGGAAGAGCAAGCACTGCTCAGGGTGAAGTAACTTTATCCTGGAATAGAAGGCAATCAGATATTGGCGGAAGTGCCGTTATAATAAATAATCACGCACAGATAAGATGTCAGGAAAATGGAAAATTATATTCTTTAATTTTTGGATCTTCAAGGGTAACTATTCAGCTTAGCGGTAGTCCAAGCCCTCTTAGAGTTAAAGTAGCACAGGGAGATTTTATTAGTTCCGTAGTAACCGGAACGGGAAACGCTTTGCAAAGTTTTAATCTCCCGTCTTCTTCTGGAGCTTATCTTGATCAATTCTATGTTGATGTTTATGTTAATGAGGAAAAATGGAGAAGGTACGATTCCCTATATGATATACCTTTAAACGGAAAGGGATTTATTGTTAGAACAGGTATCCAGGAAGGATTGGACGTTTATTTTGGTAATTCTAATTTTGGTATGGTTCCTCAAAGGGGATCGAGAATAAGAATAGAATATCTTCAGACCTCTGGTGGATCAGGAAACGCTATTTCCACTAGAGAAAAACCGCTAACCTACAAATTCGTTACTACCGGGACAGATCTATTTGGAAATGAGGTAGACTTAAATAATTATATGGATGCTTTTAATTCTGTAGATCCATCGTTTGGTACAAATCCGGAGACAGTAAATATTATAAGATTAGTCGCTCCAAAGACCAGCAGGTCTTTTGTTTTTGCTAATGCGCAGAATTATGAGATTTTTCTTAACAAGCTGGGTATATTTTCTCAGATTCAAGCTTTTTCTACTTTCGATGATGATTATCTTGATGATGATAACGTAATTTATATTTTCTTGGTTCCTGACATAACCCTAAACATTTCTTCTAATGAAGATTACTTCGATATTCCGGTATCTGATTTTTTACTTACAACTAATCAAAAAAATAAAGTGATAAATCTTATTGAGGATTCCGGATCTATGATCGCAACAACGGTTGTTAGAATAGTTGAGCCACAGATAAAAAGATTCATAGCAAATGTTGTTATCACAATGTTCGAAGGGTATGATCCAGAAACAATAAGACAAACGATAAGGAAGAAAATCTCGGAATATATGCTCAATTTAAAAAGAAGAGACTTTATTCCAAAATCAGATATGATTGCTATTGTTGAATCCGTAGAAGGCGTTGACTCTGTTTCTTTTTATTTTGTAGGTCAAGCAAATGAAGAAAATCAAACGCTCATGAGGGGTTTAACCAATGTTTCTGATGCCCAGTTACAACAACAAATAGGCCTGAACGAATTTGGCGATGTGGTAATCGGAAGAGGTGAATTGATTGTTTTAAGAGGTGGATGGACGGATAGGAATGGTACAAATTATCAGCAAGGTATAATACAAGGTAAGCCCGGAGCTCTTAATATAAGCATTACCAAAATAATACCTGTTAATTTTAACATGTCTTTAAATGCCGATATGAAATCACAACTTATAAAAAATAGCTAATGGATAATTATTCACCATTTTTCCCTGATCTAAAAAAAGGAGTAAATTATACGGTATCTGGGATAAAACCGAGAACAGATAACACTACTTTTTATGATCCAAAGGATTTTTATCCTACTGCAGAGCTTGCTTCTGATAGAGCCTATAATATAGGTTGTTCTGGATACAGAAGAATATTATCAAGTGGTCTAGGTGAATATAGATATTCCCCGTGCTCAGATGGAATTCAATATAAGTCTATAATGAAATCAATGCCTAAAATTCCAGTAGAAAGGAGATATTATGAATTTGATCCCACTCAGAACATTTATGATATACGGGATAGCTTTAATGACAATCTTTATAATGGATTTGATTATAAAGATCAATTATTAAAAAGATCTTTGTCTAATGTTCTTTATAGAGATCCTATTAAAGAAGGGATACTTGGATATTTTAACAGAGTAGTTTTTGGACTAGTTGAAACAACTAAGCAAATTAAGAATTTTGTCAATTACACCGTTAAAAAAAATAATAAAAGAGTTTTTTAAAATATGTCAGAATTTTTCTATAGGAGGCTTAATTTTTACGATAAAACCGGGAGTCCATTAAACTTCGATTATATAGGTGCAACCGGACCGAGTAATCTCGATCATAATTTTACCTATGTAACATCATCTTCATCTTCATCATCTGGGCAGGTTTCTGTTAGTCAACTTGATGTTGATCCTGGTTATATTGATCTGAATATAGAAGATCTAAATGGATTTAACATTCTTGAGTGGGGATTAGAAATAAATAACTACATACTTAATGGTGCAGACGTATACATTAAAGGTAGAATCGTAGGTCAAGGCGAATTTGAAGCAAAGATATCCTCTATAACTAATAACTCCACTTACCTAAGGGTTAGCTTTGAACTTGATGCTATAAACGGACAAAGATTAATAAGTCTAAATAATCAAATATATTTCACTACAGCTTACACAAATAGGCCAGGCGGTTATTTTAAGGGTAACATATATTTCGATCCAGTTTCTTCCGGACTTTACGAGAACCAGCAAATATTCATTGTTCAGACACTTAATAATTCTGGTACTTTAGAATATGGACTTCCGCATACAGGGGCTACTGGAGCTACCGCTGCTAAGTGGAGATCTAGATGGTATAATGATAGTTATGGTGAGACTGATGTATCTGAGATTATATTCACTTATAAAATAGAGAATCAAATGGAAGGCGGAGACGGCCAACCTTTGATAATCAGTTATCCCAATATAGTTTATAGTGTAGACTCAAATTCTGCAGATACACTCACAGGAAGCGGATATGTCTCAACATCAGTAGTAAATTCCGAGGCTTTATCTATAAACGTTGCAATAAATGCAACAGATTTAGCTTCTAATATCTACGAGAGGAAATTAATCATAGAAGATATTAGTACAGGAACTCCCGAAAAAATTATTGAGATGGATTTCTATGGAGAAATTGTCGGTGAGGACGAAAGGTTTAGCGTCATGTTACAAAACATGGGAAGAGCTTTTTACCCTGAAGATTCGATTATACTTAGAGATCATGATCCGAAGGAGCCTTTACCTAATTACATAGAGATAAACGACAAAAGAAAAGAATTATTAATAGCTGGAGAGGAGATTTTCCCATATCTAGGTAGTTATAAGGGTTTGATAAATGCAATCAGATTTTTTGGATATCAGGATTTAAGAATAAAGGAATATTGGTTAAATCTCCAATATAAGAGCGCACGATTAGAATCACCGTTACAGCAAAATCAAGGATTTCTTGATGCAATAAAACAACAGCAGTCTAAAGGATATAGCCAGGGCTATCAGATTGGAGATGTTTTAGATAATCCTAATTCAGGAAAATATAAATTAGTTCAAACATACGGGCCGAATTCAGATGGACAATATGTGTTAGACGTTTCTTCAGACAATACAATACTGCCTAGTAGAACCTATAAAAAAACGTCTTTGTTTGGACTTTATTACGATATAAACAAAACGACAGGATATGATTCGGACTATGGATATCCAGAAGTAGTTGATTCTTTTCAATTCACTCAGGAAGAGGTCCTTATAAAAATGTTTGCCCTTAAGGAAAGACTTAAGAGAGATTATTTACCATTAAATGCTAGAATTATAGATATAACAGGGGAGGGAATTTACTTTAATGTTTATAATACCAAAGCATGGACTGATATTATGCAAAGACCTGATATTGATTCTGGTTTTTATACTGATATTAAAGTTACACCAGATTTTGGATTTATTGAGGATCTTAGGAACTTTTCAATTAGACCCCTAAGTACATCCATACAAACCCCTTCTTCATATTATAATTATTTTAATGTTCAGACAAGTGTATTGGGTGGTACAGGAAGTGCCATATACATAACTGGACTTACCGGAGCAACTGGCTTATCAGGACCAAATCCTGTATTGAATATTAACGCAGGAAAGACCTATGAATTTAGTCTTTCTACAGCAGGATTTGATTTTTATATAACCACAGATCCACTACTATCTCAAGTTGACCCTATCGGTTTAACTAATAATGGTGTTACCTCGGGAGGACCCGGTTTAATTTGGAATGTAAGCCCACAACAAACATCTCCTGTTTACTACTATTCATCCAATAATAAATCTCTTTTAAATGGAGTTATAAATGTAGCTCCATCCGAATTATCGGATCTTGGAAATACAATAGATCCGCTTTCAAATCAACAGTATTATACACCAACTCAGAATGATTCATTGCTAAACGCTATTAGTAACTTTTATGATCTGAAGCAGAATGGAGAATTATTACAACTTGGTGATGGGAAATATGATCCGCCTGCTTATATTGATCCGATAACAGGATTGACCTATAAGACCCCTATAGGAATGCCAATAGTTTTGGAACTTATTTTGGATAGATGGTCATGGGATGAATTGAATATAAATTGGTCTTCTCTTTTGACCCCTGTATTTAAAGTCGGAAGTAGGGTTTTATATAAGCCAACAAACGTGTTCGGTACAGTAACTGCGGTTAGCTATTCGACGGGTATTTATACAATTTTCCTTGATAACTCTACTGTTATAAATACCGATGAGGCATCACTATTTTCAAGCATACAAAACTATTCTTTATTGAATTGGAAAAATGTTGATTTTTCTAATATGGTTGATATCGAATGGATAGTGAACAAGCCAGCGACACAGCAAGGAAGCCCTTATAATTTTCAATTTAGAGGCTCTATACTGGACTTTTATACCTTAGCCCACTTTGTACCATACACTGGGGTTTATCAAGTAACGTGCAACGTCTATGACGCTTTTAACGCTAAAACAGTAGCAATAAAAAATGGAGCTATAACGGTTAACCCTAAAATCGTTGATATAGATGCTTGGACAAGATACAGAGAAGTTGAAGATTATACATGGAGAAATGTTTTTAAAGGTTGGGAAGATTATAACTCAATCTGGGAATATCCAGCTGAAGGTGAATCTATAGAGGTTTTAGAAAAAACAATACCTAGTGAGATTTTAGATTTTGCAACTTATGGCAATAAATCAGAAGAAGGACAGGATGCTTATGTTAAAGTTAATGCGGATCCTATCGGAGCAACTGGATATATTTCTCTTACCCAATCTAATATAACCATAACCGAAATAACTTCATATCAGATAATCCCTGGCCAATATAGTTTTGCCACCGTTATTTGTTCTGCTAATCATGGTCTACAAACAGGTGATGAAGTAACATTATTTGGAACTATACCTCAGCTTGTTGGAAGATGGACAATAATAGTACCCGACGGATCTAATAATACTTTTAAAATACCGATAATAATCCAAAGTTCATGGAGTTATACAATTAATCAAGCTGGACCTACTAGATTATCAGTATATTCTTTAATATACCCAAATCAATATGCTACAGGAGCAGGTTCTATTTCAGTATATGTAGGCGGAAGATTGGTAGGATCTAGCGAATCTGGAGATTCTTTATATAGGAGTGTGAATGCTATCACATCGTCCATTAACTCGCTTAGAACATATCCAGATTATTTTGCATCATGTACAGATCCAGGAAACTCCCCTAATGTTACGTTAGTTATCAGCGCACCTGATGAATTGGGTGCTGATCAAAATGGGGTTCAACTTACCTATGAAGCTACTGGATCTCTTTCTGTAATTTCTAGTTCTACTGGATTGAGTGGTGGAGTTAGTCCAATCGAATCTTATGTGTATTGGTCTGAATCTAGCCCGGATTTACCTAATGCAAATTTAAAATACTGGGGGACTAAAAAATTAAACTGGAACATATTTACTGATAATGCATGGGACGAAGGTTATGCACACACGTGGTTTGATTATGAGTTTAATAATGACTGGCTCGGTGGATATGAATTACATAATATAACCCCTGGGGATTTTATAAAAATCAGCACAGGTAATGAATTTTATCCGTATCCTATCGGAATGACAATACAGCCAGGAGCATCGTCATTAACTATTGGTGAACTTGCAGATCAATTAAATAACTCTTCTGATCCAAATATACAGAATTTTTACTATAGACCTATCCCAAATGAAAGCGGTAATCTTCCCTTAGATACACCACCTATAAATGTAATAATAAATAATTCAAACGTTTCTGTTTCTGCCAGCTCTGCTCCACCTTCGATTATAGGGGGTAGCGGATTGCTTATTGCAGGTTTTACCTACGGCACTTATCCATGATCCTTTTATAGTGGATATATAGTTTAAATTATCTTATCTTTCAATGTCACTATCGATAAACCAGGGGGATTACGTTTTATTCCAAGATGCCTCAGTTGGAAATCCAACAAGAAGACGTTGGGGTTTTTCTGGGGGAAGCCCAACATTTTCCGCTGATACCAATCCTATTGTTAGATATCTTTCACCATCATCTTTAGGGTTTAATGTTTCCTTGACAGTATATAAAGGAGTAGAAACTAATAGCTCTACCAAAGAAGAATCGAATATAATTGTTGTGTCACCCGAGAATATTTCGGTTACGTTATCTACAAATGTTGATACTGTTTCATCAGTACCCATGGGAACATCTGTAAGCTATACTGCAGCAGGATCTACCGGGAATCTTTCTTATTATAGCTGGATCCTTGCTGGGGTGACCGGATTTACCGGAACGTCGCAATCTGAGCAGACCCCCCTTTACAGCTGGCTGAATTTAACTGGATCTGAATCTGGTGCTGTGTATTCAACTTACACTTCAACATCATCTGTTGCTTTCAATAGCGCTTTGGGAAACACATCGTCTTCCAACGTGAATGTTACATACAGCAAAAATGGCGGATTCGAGCCTTATAATTACCTAATGTCGGGTTTCACTGCAGGAACTAATTACTATAATGTTAGTGACACAGGAGCAGCTGTGGGAACATTGGGTATGGCTGGTTCAGGTAATGCCTATCTTGTAGATACTAATTACGCATCATACCTCCCTATAAACAACACACAATTTAGGGCTCAAGGAGAAACTACTACCTACTGGTCTTCTTCACAAGATATAGAGTTTACAAACAGCGGAATGTTTGGAGGACAATACATTGCTTCAAGCTCTGCCTTTGATGCTCTTGGAGTTACACAGACAGGATGGAGATCTTTAACCAGATACACACAGGGTAATTATATGATCCCTGAAGACCTTGGTACTTATTTTAGTTATGTATTTTATTTCGCAGATACAAACGCATACGCTAAAAATTTATTAATTAACAGGTATTGGACAGCTAAGCAGGTCGAATCTCTGATTTTTAATGAAGCTTCCATAGGATATCAGTCTTCCAGAGCTCTTGAATTAAGTATAGGTTTAGGTAGATCCCCGGTAGCTTATAGTGTAGGCCTTGACGGAGCAACCGGAGCGAGTGGAGGTAAAGGTGGAGCTTGTTTACCCTCCAGTCAGTTTACAAATACGGGATTAAAAATAGAGCTTTATTTAACAATAAAATTCAGCGGTTCTGGATCAATTGATATGATAGAGCCTGAACAAGATATTACAGTCCCCGTTACAATTTCCTCAGGGGGATCACCAGGGAATAGTCCGGATGGTAATTTAGTAGTTATGCAGGATACAACTTCTGGATTAAGATTTGGTGTTGCAACATTAATAAACCGAGCTTTAATTTCAGCTGGATATGATTCCAATATAGTTGCTTCAGCCTCTCCCGATTACGCATGGGCGTATGACTTGGGAGCATACGATGTAAATGCTTTCAATGGACTTAAGATCTCTATTATAGATAGAGGGACTGGACCTTATATAGTAGCAGTGGATTTAACTGATAATGGACCTTGGCCTCCTTATGTTTTTCCAGGAACACCAACCTCTCCTGGGATTTCAAATTGGATCTCTTTTAACACTAATAGGATAGCTAACCCATATCAGACAGTGTACACTTCAGCTGATACCCCAGTAAGAGGCTGGTATTTCGGAAATCCTTAATTGCTAATATACCAATTATAGTAATTCAAATATATAGAATATAATTTAAAAAAAAATAAATGCCAAGCAGCTCACTTTATATTAATCAGATAGATTTAGACCAAGAATTTTATGTTTGGGCTTCGGGACAGGATGTTAGAAGATTTAATGGATCAAGTTGGGAATATTATAATAGCACAAACTCTGCAGTTCCACAAGTTTCGCCGTATTACTTAGATACTAGATCTATCTCGATAGATCCTGATGATAAAGCTTGGGTTGGTGTTGCACAAGGACCAACAGCGGGTAATTTCAATCAGGTTGCTGTTTTTTGGATTAATACCAACAATGTTGACGAGGGCGGCAATTGGACATTCCAAGCATTAGGTACATTCGATCAGCCTCAAGAGGTCTCCCTGGTTTATGCCTGTCCTTTCGGTGACGATATTTTAGCTTTCGTTAATCCTCTTAACGGAATAGGGGGTACAGGTGCATCTGCTTACACTAGAATTAAAGGAGCTACCGGAGGAAGGTTATTTTATTATTTTAAAGAAATTGATAAATGGGATGAAACCGTTGATGATTACACCTGGCCACATATTTATGATATAAAAACAAAGGGATATGGCGGAAAGGACTATTTATACTATATGGGTACTTCCCAAGGACTCTTTGTAGTTCCGCAGGGAAAGCTACAGACTCTTACACTAACAAACGGATCTAAATACATTCAACAAGCAAAGATCTATAACTCAAGCACAAGTGGGATAATATCAGATAATATTTATTGCTTAGATTTTGATGAAAATGGTAACCTTTGGATAGGGACAGATATTGGACTTTCTTATTTCGATGGCATAGAATTTTGGAATTACTCTATTAGCGGAGGCCCAATAACATCTATAAAGGCAAGAGAAAATGGCCACGTTTTCTACTCCAAAGGAGATGGCGAGCTTGGACTCGGTACCGGGCTTTGGCATTTCAATGGCACTACACACACTCAATTTAATAATTCTAATTCCGCCTTACCCTCCAATGGTGTTCTTGGTATAGAGATAATAGGACATAATACAACACAAGATAATCTCACTATACACGAAAATGACCTATGGGTTCTTGGTTATAATACTCTTTCAAATTTCGATTACGATCTACCCCACGTTTATGGATCATCAAAATACGCAGGAGCTACTGGATGGAACTTCACATATTATACTGCTACCGGGGGAGGCGCACCTTTGCCAAAAATAAACAAATACACGTGGGATTATCCTGAGTGGATGGTTTATGATAATTCTTTTTTAGCATACAAGCATCCTGGATTAGACCTAGATAATTTATTTTTGACAACTAAGCTAAGTGATATAGCTGACGGAAGAGCTGGTAAACAAGCATATTGGAATAATTGGCCGATCCCAACATTTGAAGAAGATCAGATAACCGAAAGCATACAAGCACCTGTTTGGGATGAAGCAATCTCGTATATTTCTGGAGCATCAGGTAATATTGGTATGGTTAACGTAACATCATCTACATCTCAAACATTCTTTGGTGAAAATAAATACTACATCGCGGGAAGTGTTATACCCGACATATACACCGGAAGTTATTCGGTTCAATTCGGCTATTACGCAGACAATACACCAGCTATATTATCTGGTGTTGGTCCTAGCTTAAATTCTAGTACTTCTTCGACATACAATACCGCAAATAACGGTAAAACCGGATTTATAGTCGCTTATTCGGAAAGCGGAAAGGTTGATTCGATACTTCCTTTTAGAGGATTTAGTACTGATGTCCAAAGTATATGTTCAAGTGAAGATGGTCTTTATTTATATGCTTCCGGAACATTTGATAAGTTTATAGAAGTTGGCGAGTATGTATGGAGCGCATATGAAAATCTAAGTGGACCTACTGGAGCAACAGGTTCTCCGATAGGAGTTACTAACCCTATGGTACCCGGTGCAACTTCTGGATCTATAGCAGGAATAGGGGTTCCCGATACGGGAGCAGTTCTTCTTTCCGCAATATGGGATCTTTCTATTGGTAATAAGGATACTGTCGCCTCAACATATTGCGATCTAGGATTTATCGGCGTAACTGCAGGATATGGCGGAAATTATAATACTGTTAACAGAATCTACCTTAATTTCACGGATTCCTCCAGTGTTAACCAGTATTCTACTATTAGCAATATATTAACAGGACAAACTATAGAACTAGATGTAGATAGTGATTCCGTTGACATCTCCTATTATAGAATAGATCAGATTTACCGAGATTCGGATTCTTTCAGTATCGGGGTTACTTATCAATACGGTTCAACTAATGCAGTTAATAATTACACTAACGGAACACCGGTTAGTATTTACATATATGACAGATTCCCAGTAGTTTATCCATATACACTTTATAATAATACGTCCCAGCAAAATTCTAAAGCTATATTTGTAGCTAAAATAGGAAGAGATCTAGGTAACATTTCATCATTTGCTGGTGTTACTGGAGATTATAACAATTCAGTACAAAAAGCATATAAAATAAATTCATTTAGACATTTCGTACCAACATCAACATATCCAGGGGGAACTGCTTACACATCAATAGATTCCAGTAGATACTATGTGAATCTTGCTATTACACACGAAGCAAGTAGCCCGGTCACTTTTGACACATTAAAAAATGCTTGGAATAGAAATGATGATTTAAGTACATCACCTAGTATTATAGGCAATGCATCAGAGAATACCTTTGGGTCTTACGTAAAATTGGATTGCGATAATCTTGCTCTAGATAATGTCATAAATACTACAGGAACTACCGGGGGTTTTTACATAAGCGGGATAAAATCATCAGATAACGAAACGGGTGTTTTGATTACAGGACAATCTAAAGGTAACTTTAGCATGTTCGGATTAAACGTTTATCACCCATCGCCCTCTCCATATAGCAGCTATCCTTTTTACATAATATCGGGGCCAACAGGAAATGGGATAACAGGGGGAGTAATAAATATAGGAGGAACATCTGCAAACGGAAATATAGATAAAATATATTCAGCCAAAGATAAGTCTGGATACTGCGTAAACACTATAATAGGTGACTATGGACAGGGTATAACAGGTAGTTATTTCGGAAGCCAGATAATTCTAGGATCGACTGGAGATAATTATCTTTATACTGCAGAGATAACTGACCAGGGAACAGTAAAGAATATATTCTCAAATAAGACTGGTGTCTTTGATAGGGAGATGGAAATTTTATATTTTGATAAATTAGATAACAATCAATTCATATCATCATATCAGATAAACACGCCAGGATTAACCGGATATAACGTAGCTTTATTGAAGACAAATAATGCAGGTAAAAATTTGGATCTAGAAAATTTAGGCCTATTCACTGGCGATATAGCATTCACTAAAGACAGCTCATCTAACCTATTTTCGTCAGGTATAAATACTAGCGGAACTACAGGGGGAACGGGAAGTCTAATATATTTTGGTGCTACTGCAGGATTTTCTTCCATAATAAAACAATATAAACCAGAACTTGGTATAAACTTAGGTAATATTATATCCAGACCAGGTTCAGGTGCTTGGACTTGGTGCGATGTTCATTCGACAGATAGTTATATGGAAATCCCGTTACTGTCCACTGTAATTTTTAATAATTATGCTTCTAATATTTACGGTAAGACAAATAATAAATGGGTATTAAGTAATCCTGAAACGGGTGAGGAATTTCTTAATATTAAAGAAAGCCCTTATTTTATTTATACGTTCGTAAATCCAGGCTATTATACTATATACAATCAGGTAGAAGATTCAGAGGGTAATGTTTACGAAGTTTCTAAGGCAGGATTTATAAAAGTAATAAATCACAAAGACAAAAGGCCGGATGATAAAAGGCCGGATTTTGTAGATTCTATCGACTATGGATATCCTAATCCTCCTTTTATTGCTAGAGATTACAAAGCAATGAGATTAGGTAGGGATCTAATAAATCAAGAAATTGAAATAATGAGAACTAATAAGGGTCAATTTGGATCTGCTATAATTATACCAGATAATCCGGATTCTACGTTTAATAAAGAATAAGCCGTAAAAGACTTATTCTTTATTTTGTTTTGAGTTTTTCTCATCCCATTCATCAAAAGTTTCCTCTATTAATTTTACTATAGGATCCCTGACAATATCGCCAATACCAAAGTGCATTGTTCCAATATTATCCTTATTCTGGAAGATTTTAACAACTAAGTCAAGCGATGATAGCTTTGGGTTTTTCATGTCTACCTGTTTGGTGTCCCCTGTAATAATCATCTTGGTGTCCGTACCTATTCTGGTCATTGTGGATCTCATATTTTTTTGAGTTATATTTTGAGCTTCATCCACAATTATAATTGCATTATCTATTGATCTCCCCCTAATAAAAGCTAGCGGCAAAACCTCAATGTAGTTCTGGTCCAGCATCGCTTGAGTTAATCCCTCCCCGATTATTTTATGGAAGTTATCGAGGAAAGATATAGTAAATGGCAACATTTTTTCTTTAAGATCACCTTTAAGAAATCCTACTTCCTCCCCTTCTAAAACAGTCACACTTTTAACTAGAATTATTTTTTTAAATCTTTGGTCCGTTTTTAAAAGCTTTAAAGCTTGTGCGCATGCTAGATAAGTTTTTCCTGTTCCAGCTGGACCAGCCACGATAGTGATTTTATTTCCATTAATTAAATTTATTAGATTTTTTTGACTCTCGTTTTTAAATTTGAAATCTACTTTTAATTTTTGTAGATCAAATTTAGATACATTAGGAGATTGGTATCCCGGGGGGAACGTTTCATAAAATTCTTCGTCACTAATTCTTTTTTTTCTGTTAGCCATATTATATTTATTTTTTGTAGTAACCGCACGGACTATCCTTAATCTGATTGATTTTTTTGATGCTAGTAAAATTGTCTATATTCTTGGAATAAATCACTTGTTTTGGACTTAAAGATATGTCTTTGATGTCCATTATGGTAAGTTCATTTTTGAGTATTGCCATATTTAAGTGTTGTCTGAGATGTAGATATATATTTCAATTCAAAAAGAAATAAAAATAATAAAATGGCAACAGTAAACATTACAGAAATTCTAGGCACTGACTCGATCTCAGGCTCAAGAGTAACGATCAACTCCAACTTCCTGATCTTACAAAATTGGATAAATGGATACATCACAGTTTTTGGTATCGATACGGTAAACGGAATACTAGATCTTAGTGGGGCTTCTACGGGTAAAGTACAAGCAAAGATTGGAGCTTTTGATGCTTTATCTATTCCTTCTACGGGCGTACCTACAGCATCAGTAAACAACTTAGGAGCAGCTTCATTTGTAAGCGTACAATCTACTGATATAACAGCATCAGGAGCTGTAGTACTAAATGGAACGGTTACATTTGGATCATCCTCTATTTTCGTAGCTGGCGGAACATCTAGTTTTAATGGAAGTCTAAGTGCTAATGGAGCACTTAAATTAGGTCCTGTGGGTCACGTTATAAGTTCAAATACAACTTATAGAAGTGGTTTAACTGCAGGTTCGGCGTTTGCTTCAACAGCATCTGGAATTGGTGGTGGTGGACTTGTTACCTCAGTAAACTCTCCTTATCAATTTTCAGGTTTAGAAGACGTTATTTATGCAAATTGTGGACCTACTGGATTCTATATGAAAGTTGTCGACGGAACATCCCCAGTAGGTTTAACCCTACCTAATATTGCACAAGGAACTAGAGTAACTATCGTTAATACGTCAGCGGCAACAGGGTATATCTATACTGGGGTAACAGGAACAACCTCAACCTACTACACCGGATTTAATACCAGTGCTAATTATGGTGGATATGCTACCGGTGGTATAACAATAGCTGCTAGCAAAGCTTATCGTTCATCAGTAACTCTTCAATGGGAACCTAGAGTCGGCCAAGGCCAAGCAGATCAAAATGGTTCTTGGATCGTTTTATCAGGCACTAATGTAACGGTTTAATAAAATAATAAATAAAAAATAAAAATGGCAAAAACACCTTTTGTGCGGCCTTTACAAGTACAGGGAGGGACATTCTACACCTTTTCTTCGTCTGCTGAGGATCTTTCATTTACGTTCAATAACTCTGACAGTAAATTTAGATTTTCCAAGTTTGCTTTATTGAACATACCTAATATAGATAACAGTGCATCTACTCAAACCAACTACGTAAGATTAAATGGTCCGGACAGTGCATTTCTCGATTGGGCTAATAGCACTCAGCAAATTATAACTGGCGATGCAAATATAGATTTCTCCCAAAGTTTTCAGAGCTATTGCTTAAACATAGAGTCTACTATAACAGGTGACGATCAATACGATTCTTCACTAAAGCAAAATATTTCGGAAAGAATATTTTTTAAATGGTTAAAGGAAATAGGAGCGATTAGATATTCAGCGGCTGATTCGACTGAGGTTTCTCCTGCATTGGATCAGAATACCGTTACTATTGTCAATGACGTTCCCATAACTCAGAAAAGATACGTTGAAGGCGATGCACCTTACGGAACTACAGGAGCTTATGGAATGACTGGAGCACCATATAATAGGGTGGTTCAGTATGTTGGTAATTTAGATATCGTTAACTCTGTAAAGAATTCAACAAACGCATATTCTGAGGTTTATGTTTATATTCCAACTAAGGACGGAAATACACCATATGTTTTATTTAAGAACGTAACTGATAAAAATTATTATCCAGATTATCAATGGACTAATAACCCAAGTAATCCTTTAAATGATGAATATCTTTTCGGCAGAAATTATGACGAAACTAATCCTAGTGGATTAACAACTCTAGCAATTTTTGATGATGATGTTTTAGGAGCACCTACAGCTACATATTTCGATACCGGAATTAACGGAGCCACTGCAGCTGGTAACTGGTATTCTCCTAGAGACACAGCAAACACTTATTTTTCAGAAAACATTTTTACTGATCCTTCTAACTATATTCTTACCAAGACCGATAATTCTAACACTCTAGTTTACACTAGGAGCAAATTGGATTCTATTGGTATTGATTTCAATCCAAACTCATACCAGCAGATATTAACCAATTCTAATATTTCTACATTAGAGGAGTTTAACGCCACCGCAGATGCAGCAGACTTTGAGTTTAACACAGTATTGATATATTATGATGTATATGATCCAGCGAATCCTTCTACGTCCGCTACGAACCTGTATGGTGTCTTATTTTTAGATGACGTAAATAGTGAAGGAGGTGATATTTATATTCCTAGATTAAAGAAACATAGGCCTAATCCGGTAACCAAATTAAATGGTAACTCATACGGATTTAAAATTAATCTAAAATTTGATACTGATGTTGATCAGACTGGGGTAGAGCAAGCTATAAATGATTACTCGCCATTCTCTCTCTCTATGTTCATGGATGCCATGAACGTTTTACAAGATGCTAGCTCGACACTAAATAATGCTTCTTCTGATTTTATTGGATTAAGTAACAGGGTAACAAATTTAGAAAATGTAACTCTAAGCAGTCCAACTTCCATCAATATGGACAGAAGAATAGAAAGTATTGAAAAAACATTAGCTGCAAATCAAGCTTTATTCAACAATACACAGTCTATAATGCAACTTATTGATCAGAATTATGATTTAGTAAGATCAATACTAAATAATCAAACTAGCGTTGAAATATCGTATGATCTAGATCTCGTTAAACAAGGTGCTGGTATAATTGTAGATAGAAGTGTACCCAATCAACTCTCTGTTATAAATGCTGTACAGGATTTTAATATCTCCAATACTTTAAGTAAAGGAACTTTAACACAGAGCGGATTAAACGAGATACCGCTCATAAATTATTCAAATTATTTCAAGCACGTTAATAATAGCACACCACTAACTCTAAATGGAGATTTAACAATAAGATTAAAGGATAGCGCAAACTCTAGATGGGTGTCAGGACAAAGATTTAGAATATCCTTTGGCGATCAAGTATATCCTAATAATTTTATAATAAACATATTAACTAATGCTGATGGGTTATACCCATTAAGCAATCCATCAGGAGTTGCTTATTCTACTCTTATAGTTTCACTTGATGATAGCTCATTTTCTGCATATGATTATATGCCAGTTTTTGAAATTGTCTGTATAGATGAGAAGAATTTAAAATTCCAAGTAGATATAGTAGGAAAAAGTTTAACGAATAACCAATAACATTAAAAATTAAATGGCAGGCACACAAAATTCAATAAGTTCATTAGTAGCTCAGTTTCTGAGGCTCCAAAAAAATTCATTAGAAATTATAAATGGATTAAATGAAGTTGCGGTATCTACTAATGATACAGTTACGATAGAATTCCTTGACGAACAAGGTCTACCTCAAAACCAAAACATTCCTTCTTATGGCTTTTTAAGGGGGGAAATTCAAAGAATTGATAATAACATTCAATCTTTAGCTGGTATTAGCGATTCATCTGCAACGGTAAGAAATCCAGATGGCACATACTCTCAGATTTACAAAAGCGAGCCTTTAAAAGAACCCGCTAGATTAACAAACCTAGCAGTACCAAGCACATTTGATGTTAAGGATAACTGGTTCTTTGAAAGCTTTTTAACCCCTCTTTTATACATAAACGTAAATGTAACGGGCCAAGTTCCAGAAGCAGCAGATAGAATAGTGGTTAAGCGGATAATTGCAAATACCACCACAGATACTCAGAAGAATTATTTTGATACGAGTTTAAAGGGTAGAAATGATCTTTCTTATGATCAATTTATTCAGACATTAACAGATAATGGGATTGGGTATTTTGTAGACGAGTCGATAGAACAGCTTCCACTAAGAACAATAAGATTTGTTGGTGGATTTAGTGTAACCAGTTATTATGACGATCTAGTTACCATTACTGATGCAAGCGGGAATCAATTTCAGGAAACAAGAAGAAATTACAAACTTGATAAACTTGCATATACAGATACGCTTAGCACATTTGTCGACGGTAGATCACTTAATGTTGGCGATCAGATAGCAACACAAGACGGAACACTGTATCAGGTAACATCGGTAGATAGAGATCAATCTTCTATACAGGCTAAAAGAATTTCCGGATATCAACCAATTACAATAGGTGCAAACACGCTTTCGATATCTTCGACAGATTTTGGTCCTAGATATGCACAGGTTAATATTGGATATAACGAAAGACAAGGAATTTTCTTTAAAGCTATTGACGATAATTTCAATATAGTTGGAGCGGTATGGTCAACTGGTATTGTTTTTTGGAGCAACGAACTTCAGACTAAAAATTCAAATGGTCAAGTTGTAAATCTAGAAGCATATTACCTAAGTGAAGTATCAGATCTGGGTAAAATATTTCTTGGGGCAGCTAAAGAAAATAAAGTGCCTGCTATTGAGGGATTAGTACCGACTGCACCGGTAATAGCACAAAGTAATTTTAAAGTAGTACAGATAAACAAACAGGTAACAGATTCTACACCGATAAAAGTTGTTAATGATAAATTAGCGATGAAATCATCTATAAAGAGCGAAATAAATCAGCTTGATGAATCAATCAACCAATCTAAACTTCAATTAAACACTGGGTTTTCTGCTATAAACGAAGGATCCTTACAATTAACTAATGTAAATTCCAGTCCTATATTAGGTTCTAATTTAAGTCCAGTTAGTGTAACCGGACAAAAGACAACTCCAATAGGAGTTAACGTAGAGGCAGTTAAAGCAAATCTAAGCTCACTTATACAGGAGAGAGTTAAAAAAGTAGAACTCTATTCTTCTCTAGTTTCCGAAGTTAAGACCCTCAGCGTGGATGCTCCTCAAATAGTAACCCCACCTAAATATAGAGTTAGGGGATTCTGGGCATTTCCGTCTCCTCAGATTAGTCCATCAACAGGGTCACAGGAGGTTATTCAATTTAAAGTTAGGTACAGATATCTTAGTGATAGCGGATCAGCACAGCCAAACGATCAGATAGAATTTTTGGACAATGACGGAACTAAGAAAAATGCTTCTTTTTCTAATTGGACAGAATACAAAACTGACATTAGAAAAAAAGTTTATGATCCAAAGAAGGGCGTTTATATATGGGCACCAGAGGATCCTTCTAATTCTGATGTTCAAAATATTAATCAGCTAGATCTAGCTATAACAAAGGGCGAAAAATTAGAAATCCAAATAGCTTCAATATCTGAAGCTGGATGGCCAGAGAATCCTTTAACTTCTGATTACTCCCAATCCACTATAGTATCTTTCCCTGATAACTTATCAGTTACCGGGGTGGATGTAGCATTAAGAACTAATACCGAAGATTCTGCAGTTACAAGAATGCAAGCAGAGCTAAATGCTCAAGGTTTACCCTCTCACTTATCTGAGCAATTTACCTCTGGCAATGCTACATATTACCACAGTTCAGTTGGTATTGCTAGCGGGTTTTATAGCAATGCTGGGACTGTAGTAAATCTATTTGATAAGTTAACAGATTTACAGAATCAGTTAACAATGTTAAAAGCTGAATTAAGTAATACTAAGGGAATCCTTCAGGTTTATATAGTAGATGCAAATAATAATAAAATAAAAGTTTCTAAGGGATCTACGATCAAACTTAATTCCGGATTCTATAATGACATATTTACTAATGCAACGACCACTGATGCTGGTAAAATAGCTTCCATATCTTATAATATTCAGCTATACAATGAGAAAGCTAATCCGATAGAACTTGCTTCTATAATTCCAGGGGGACTAGAGACTAAAGTACCATCTTCAATATCCTCGGCATTCCCTGTAGGGTATAATGATAATTTGAGATATGGCGATGGTCCTATATCTTTGACTGCACTAGTAACTAATGATGTTGAAAGCTCAACAGATTTTAGACAGGCTCCTCCTTATGCTTCGTCTAGCGCGTATTCACAGTATCTTTATCCTAGGTATAAAAACATAGGATTTAATCAGGTACTTTATTACAATCCTGCACTAACTGATTTGGGTCAATATTTCACAAACTCGTATAGCTCTTCGTATACATATAACGGGATTTCATCTTCCACACAAAGTAATTTTGGTACATCCGGGATTTATCCGCAGAACGGTACAATTTTTACACCTTATGATCCTACATTAACTTCATCATATAGTACAGTCATAGGTGGTACTGCAGCAGCTGTTTGGAACGGAACATTCACCGGTACAACGGGCGGATCTCCGGTAGGAAACGGATATTTATCAGAATTCTGTATACACACAAGTCATCCTTACTTGACTTCTGTTGGAAGTACTTATTCATTCACTAGTTATCCAGATATGGTTAAGCCTTACAGCTCAACTTCTGTAAGTTATGCACCATTTAGACACACGCAAACATTCTGGGGTGATACTAGTTTACCACAATATTGGGTTCAGCAATCATCAAGAACCCCTATAGATTTTGCTACTGGCGCTACTGCAGCCAGAGAAGATAATATGTACGCGGATAAATTAGGATTCTCTTCTAATGACGAGTATCTAATAGGTAAATATTCATGTGGGGCTTATTTATATCTTGGTCCGGTTTCTAACACTGTATTACAGGTACCAGGAACAACAGTATTATCTGTTACATATTTAGGCGAAGGCGAAACAAATTCAATAAATATACCAGTAATATTCCAATTTAGAGCAGTGGATAAATTAGGATATATTGGGGGATGGAGAAAGGCTGGAAATTTATCTAATATAGCATACACTAAAAAATTAGGTATTGATATACAAATAAGAAATGATGACTCATTCTCGTTCGATATACAGGTCAGTGGAGCATATCAAAATGACACTTTAGTAGCTCCTAATTTTGATAGCGGTGTTAAATCACTTAATTTTTAATAAAACATAATACGGGCTTAAAATATGTCTCAATCCAGACTTTTTGATTATAATACTTCTTTTTCTGTTATTAGAACGAATCCAAAATTAACCGGGAATTTTAAAATTTCAGTAGATTCTCAAGGCGGTGTTTGGTTCAATTCAATGGACGTAAATAACACCCTAAGTAATGATGCATTTAAAAAATACACAGTAACAGGGGAGAATAGCTATGCAAGTGATGTCTCTACTTTTTTTTCTAATGGTAAGATCTCTAATGATATAATATTCCAGGTTGGTAAATTCAGTAATGGTGAAAACCAACCCGCTCAGTATTTTTCTGATCAGTATGATTTTTTTTATGCAAGCGGTGCATCTGCTTTAATTGATAAAAACTATACAGAGGATTTTAGCTATTTTGCTCCATTATGGATCAAGAATGAAATACCCGATTTTTTTGTTATCTTTAAATTAGATGATCCGATGGATTATCCGTATTCACTAAACGTAACCCAAATAGAACCGACTAAAAGTTACAAGGTAATTGCTGATTATGACACTGCGGAGGAATTTAAAATTTCTTACGGCAAGAATCCTTCGGGGAGCGACATATACTATTATGATGGACAAATATTCAAGGGTAATACAAACAATTCAACTTACAGTATAATAAGTGGTACTGGTAAGGTTGCGGTATATGCAGAGTTAGAAAATTTACCACTAGTAGATGACGTATCTTCGACATTTAAAAATAAGATCTTAAATAAAGCAACTGCGATAAAAACTTTTGATCTCCGAGAGAATACTAAGATTGGTAAGTACATAAGATCAATATTCAACAATAAACAATTCTCAAATTCACCTCTTGAGATAAGTTGGGGATATAATTCATATACCTACTATAAAGGGGTCAGTGTATCAGATGGTGTTTATACCAGAAAGGGTGAATTACTGAATCAATATTTGTCTTCTTCTAAATCAGATCCTATGATCGATCTTGAGGATTACGTAACTTCGGGATTTTCCCGAAATGGTATAGTTTGCCCCAACCTTCTTAATCTTGAGTTTTTCTTTGATGATGATGATTCTGATTTATACACAATAAACAGATATGTTGGGATGTATGTTTCCAGAAACGATATTGCTACTTTAAGAACAAATGGCAAATTCTTCTATGAGTATAGAAATTTAGAAGGCAATGAAAATACACCTATACCATCGAGGGATAATGTCGGATATTATTATAATAACAATTCCTACGAGTTAGGTGCTACTTCAGGGATTAGATTATTTTATGAAAATGCAACGGGATTTTTACCAGGCTCAGATAACGTGAATCTGTTGGACCCAAATAAGTTATTTTATTTAACCGATAAAAATGACAACTTCTATAATTTAAAAAGAACTGAGGATTATCAAGTATATGGGGGTTCTAATCCTAAATATTCTTATGGACCTTTTAATTATACCACTGGAGAATTTTCTGCAACTGGATCGACGGGTGCGACATCAGGATCACTGGTAATACAAAATAAAACTATAGATCTTCTAAAATTTACGGGGAGCGACGATAAGTTGGTTACTATAAAGGGAGATCTACCTTTGGGTGCTGGTAAAGCTTATACAGAGATCGAATTTCTTCAATCTTATGATAAGAATACACCTTTGACGATTAAACTATATTGGCCAAACGGATCTAGAAAAGATGGATCAAGAAGGTATGATTTGATAAGTTCTGCAGATTACTCATCTATGATGATATGGACGGGCGGATCGTATTACTCAACCGGTAATTCTTACTATTTTAACGCATCTACGGGAACAACTAATGAGATAGCTTTAGCATTATACTCGGTGCTTGGTGATATAGATATCTCAACTATGGATTACGGTAACTCGGGACAATCCACTATTATTAGAGTTAAAAATTCAGGACTATACGGAAATAATACATATTCTGTTTCGATATTTGATAACTATGCTAATTTTACTTCTAAGTATAAGGGGGCATGGGATAACATGACAACATATTTAGAAAATGATATTGTTCTTTATGATGACATATATTATTCCACATCTAGCTGGATAGGACCAACAGGGGGAAATCAATTTACGACTAGTCCAAATTTATCTAATAACTGGATTGAGTATTCTACTTTCGAATATCCAGGATACGTTAAGATAAACGGGACTGATGTTTCGGAGATTACGGAGAATGTTAAATTCATAGGCGGGACGGTGAATAAAAACAATAGAATAGTATTTGATAGTAAATATTCAAATCAAGTTTTACCTGGTTATTACATTAAGACCGAGTCGGGATTTTCTATGATTGACTCTGTTAATAAGTACGTAGATGATCCTAAGATTGATCCTATTACTAGAAAAATCGTTGGCTTTAATGACTTTCAATATAAGCTTGTACTAAATCTTAGCGACATATATTCACAGATAAATTTGGGATCCGACAGTTCTTTTAACGTATATGATTCTGCGTCTTTAAACATTGGGGTATTCACTTTCTTTGACACTAAAGAATTTAATTTTGATTTCTGGAGTTCCGACTATAGCTATTCGCCAATTCCCGAAACATATAAGTATTTCCAGATAAAACCAGATACTGATAGTGTAATAGAACCTAATATCCCATATTTTGTAAAAAAAGGGCAAATAAGCTACGGGGGTACAGGAAATATCTACAATGAGGGTAATCTATTTTACGGGGTAACCGGATATACGTCATTTAAAATTTCAGATCCAAGTTTAAATCTAAGTTCTTCCAATGCAGCAGTAAATGATCTTATATCGAGGACAGCATCATCTGGAAATGTGGTAGTATTCCCTGCACAGTATTCCGATGTTTTATACACTTCTCCGTCAGCAGCTTATTCTAGCATAGGATATACCAGAGACCTAGAATCTTTTAATGGATTTATAGGCATTCAAGGAATTTTACTTGACCCTAAGAACGTTAGTCCAACCAAGGAAGAAGTATTCTATTACGGTAAAATTAATACTGAATATGAATATCTCAAGGAGAATTATACGGTACAAAGAGCTAACATATCAAGAATAGTTCCTTATATAAATAAATGGGGATCATCACTAGGTACTGATTCTAGAGGAAATAGGTATAGGTTAAATAGTAGCCCTGCTTTCTCTCCTACAAATTTTTCTCCAAGCTTTGAAAAAATAGCTCCTGATCCGAAATATCTAACCCATGAATTGTTTTTATTGGAGCAACCGCCTAGATATTTTCCCAAGGAGTTTATGAATGATCAGAACAGTTATCTCCCACACAGAATAGATTTGGATAAAGCAAAAAGTGCAGATCCGAATGATGTCTTATATCTTTCCTCGTATTTTACTGTGGAACCTTCTGATTATGATTCAGAATTTAGAGACAGCTCATTTTACACTAAAGAATTATTTACACCTTTAGTTTATAGCGAAGCTTCCGGATATTATGAGACAATATTTAGAGGATGCAAAATAGTTCTAAAGAAAAGATCTGATACTTATTTTGATGGTTCGGTAGAATCCGACCGCTACATAAAATATTATAGGGGTTATGAAGATTATAAATTCTCTGCTATACTAAGAGCTATTCCTGAGGATAACGCTATTATACAGCCGCCTGTTAAATATCAGGTAATAGAAAATGACCAGCAAAAATTTATACTTTTTGTTTGTGATATAGTGATTAAGGATCAGAAGGCATTTGATCTTGGATATACAGGGGGGACAGGGGGAAATCCTATTTTAGATTACACTCTTCTTTATACATTAAACGATAAGGAAAAAATAAAATATCCCTTAGCATCTTCGCAAAAATTTTATTCAATAGATGATATAAAATTAAGTGCTGCTCTAGATCTTTCGTTGGTATCAGGCAGTGTTGTTAATACAACCAGAACAACGGGAATTATAAATATAGTAAAAAATCCTGATTATGATACGGATCTAAGAGAGGAAATACATACTATATATGTACCAAATCCTGATGGTGCTACGGGAGGACTAAGCTCAACAGGGGCCGGAAGCTTTAGCGTATCACCTATATCATCCACATATCCTTGGCCAACTGGGGTTGGCCCTAGCTTTGTAGAGTTCGGAAAGGTCGCTACGGGATCTTCTTATTTATTCGCCATACCATTTTCCACATCTAGTCCAGTAACCGTTCCTGTTGGACCCTCTTCTATATACAAGGGTAAACCTGTTGTACAGCTAGGTGGCGGATCTAACTATTATAAAGGGATATTATCAAGGTGCTCGGTATCTTATATAGCGGATAAATTCAATAGAAGTTCCCAGTATATAAAATACCAAACTTATGAATGGGATTCGTCGTCCGTATCAACAATATTAGTTTCCGATGGGTTTGAACTTTATTTCGAAAAACCAACTAAAATAACAAAACCTAGCGGATCGTTGGTTGTTAGAGATTATAGTGGACCGCAAACACTAAAAGGCGCAAGGGTTGAAACTGGTTATTCTATAAAAAATCCAGATCCGGGTTTACCGTCTATCTTTACTAGATATTCTGGTGCATATGAGCCTATATTCAGAAAAGTTATACATTTCGATAGGGATAAATCCGATACCATAATTGGATCTAATTCAATCGATTTATCTTTTAGAAATTGTAACTTCGCTCCAGATAAAGCATATTTCGGAATATCAAGAAATTTATCATATACCAAGGTTTCGGAAGGATCTAATATATTAGCTGCTGCAAGCTCGTATCCACAGGGTCCTGTTTATCCTTTAATTGGATTAACCCCTATAGCTAAAAAAGATTTTAATATATTCTCTTCGTCTTGGGATCCTGGATATTATAACAGATACATTAGCACCGGTAAAGGATCTCCAGTAGCAGGTACTAGAGCAATGAAAGAATATAAAACTTTTTTTGGCTCGAAGGTTATGCAAACTCCAGATCCAATTCAGGCTAATAATTATATCACTTTGGAGATTTCTAGAACAACGGGTAGCAGAAATACAAAGATAATAAATGCAACAATTGATAGCTATATCAAAAGCGTTCAGGAGATATCAAAAAGTAACTCGGCTACTGGAATAGGATCAGTCGGTCCTTATCTTTCTGGTGTTGATTACAATAAATTGGATCTTAAGATATTTACTAATGCAGAAGTTATTTGGCAGAATTTTCCGGATCAGGGTAAAATAAAAGGTATAATAAGAGTAGATAGAATACTTAGAAGATACCTATTAAATTCTGGCGTAAAGAAAGTTTTTATAGACAACATGATATCACAATTTGGTGTAGGTGATCCCTTATCAATAAACGATGATATAAACACTTACATAGATGTAAATGTTGCACCTATATACAGGGGTGATGAATTTGATTTATACGTTAAAAAGACAGCAAATACTGTAATACCAGATTTAGAAATAGTTAGAGGCGATTTATTTCCTTCTGATAGATATAAGATGGAATATTTTATAGATAGCAACTATAAATTAACACCAATTACCAATTTAATATATGAGTTTGAATATTCAACTGAAGTTGGATTCTATTACTCACTAATGTTTAATATAAGAATAGCTAAGATATAAGAAATGCCAAATACTAATATACAGGCCTTAAATTACGGTGACAACCAGGGTCAGCTAGTAAACAAGTTGAATAACAACTTCGATGAAATAGTAGAACTTCATGGAGGAAGCCAGGGTACTTTAGGCCCAACAGGGGACAGAGGAGCTATTGGTGATGTTGGCACATTTGGCCATACTGGATTATCCGGAGCAAGGGGAACAAGATGGTTTGTTTCTTCGCTAACACCAGCTGGTTATGCACAAGAAGGAGATTATTGGATAAATTCATCTACTAGTGACATATACACATTAGAACTGACAGGATGGAATTCTACAGGATATAATCTAAGAACAGGATCAGATCTATTTAGAACAGATAGCTTCACCTATCCAGCGGGAGCTACCTATGCAGGAGGCACCGGTGTTGCTATACAGATGTCCCAGATATTGCCTAAAAATTATTTATTTGTCCTTAGCGACGTTACACCAGAAAGCGGTGTTATCGACGAACTCCTTTCTAAATTTTCGATATCTAATGATAGTAGTGTAAATGATTCACCTCTTTTAGAATTTTCTAGAAGCGATATAGCAGACGGCACTATAGCAGATTATTCACTACATCCTTTTTTCTATTGGCCATCCACGATACCAACAGAAAATTCTTTAGGCCTTAGAATACCTGGTGGATCACTGACAATAGGAGCTTCTGGTGGATTTGAAGGAGGATTTTCTTCTATGAATATGATTTCGCAAAAGGGTACGGACATATCCTATGGAACAGATTCAAGTTCTGGAATATACTCAACCGGAGGGTATAATATAAATACTCCAGATCAATTGAACATTACTAGTCAATATTTAAACATATCTGGAACAACAGGGGGATTTCTAGATCCAATCAGTTCAACAACTATTGTAGCTCCAGATACGCCACATACTATAATAACACCAACAGGAACAGCTGGATTTAGATCAACAAGAACCGGTGATACGTATGCGGGACTTTCACAGACTGTTTACCATCTTTCACTAGAAAACTCTACAGGAAAAGAACTCTGGCTTTCCACTAAGGGCAAGCTTAAAATGAATAAAGTGGTGGAAAGCATAACCTACCCTTCAACAAATGCTGGAACTATTGGTTATACTGGGGCTACAGCAATAAATTGGTATTTCATATCAAGAACTTCAGCAACAGTAGGATCCCCTTTAGATAACGGGAATATGATGATAATCAATCCCGCTATAGTATCAGGACAACACGTAGGGCTAGGATTATATAACGACCCTGATTTTGGTTGGGGAGGATCCGGTGGACTTCAAATGGGGGAGTCAATAAACATAACCGTCCATAACAGTTCGGATTCACCTGGAACATCAGCAACAGGTTTCAAGTTTATCGGTGTTGGGACAGGAGCTTCTGCTTCTTGTGTAACTAAAGTAACACTTCCTTTCTTATCTCCGACTATAGAACTTACTATTGCTAGGGGAGTTGCTGGATCTGGCCTAACTACAGTTTACTATAGAGCGTATCAGCCTTGGTCGGCAAGCACTGCGGCAAGTGGGCCCACCGGAGGTTCTGGGGGATCTTTCACTTATTGATATATACAATAACTTATTAAGATTTCGTAGAAAAAATGCCGGATTTAAAATTACTAAGAATACAAGAAGGAGACAATCAGAAGGTTCTAGTTGATAAAGTCAACTCCAACTTTTCTGATCTATTGTCATTTGGTGGAGGCCCTTATGGTAAGATAGGTGATCAAGGACCTCAGGGCGATACTGGGCAAACTGGTCCGATTGGTTCTTATGGTGATATGGGGGAAAGAGGAAGTATTTGGACTATAAGTGATACAAATCCAGGATCAACCGGATATATTAATAATGATTTTTGGTTGAATACCGGACTAGGCTTAGGCAATCCAATATATCAATTTTCTACATCCTCTGGTTGGAACCAATATGGATTTGGTATTCTTTCCCAGGATATATTTAGACTTTATCCTAATATTCAAACATCGGTCGGAAATTCTTCTTATACTGGATATACCTTAACTTCGATAAATCCCTCCGATTATACCTTAGTACTTAGCGATAACTCGCTTTCTTCAGCTGGTGCTACAGCAAGTGCAAACCCGCAATATTCTAAAGTAATTATAGCCATTGACGGAGGAGCAACCGGAAAAAATCTGATGACATTTAGCAAAAGCAATTACGGGTCAAACGGATCTTTTAATTCTAAAATACCTAGATTCTATTGGTCTTCTACATCTACATCTGCCTCTTTAAAATATGGGCTTTCTTGGAAAATTGGGGATTCTTTATTTTTTGATATTCCTTCTGGCCAATTAAATCTATCAACAACAAGCAATGGAGGAACTAACTCAATATATAATTCTACTGGATTCAACCTGAATCTTAGCGGAAGCCAGGGACTTACTATATCAGCTTTGGGTAAAATTATATTTAATTTTTCTTCTACTGGAAGTATGCTACTATCCAATAGAAACATGAAATACACTATAGCTGCGGGGGGAAATAAATTCGAGATGCCTCTTACTTTTAGTTTTACTAATACATTAAATTCATCACTACCCCCGCTTTGGCTAGAAAGCACAAAGGCAAATTCGGGCAACCTTTCATACAGATCACTAAATACTATATCAAGTAGAGCATCTAGATTATTTCTTGCTTACACATCAACAGAAATTATTTTCGATGTTAAAGCTAATGGTGAAGTTTGGTATAATAAAAGAATTAACTCAATACAACCGCCGCAGTCTCTTACAGCTACTATTACCGCCCCTACCAACCTGGGAGGTCCGACTATTACTGTTCAGTGGTATACCGCAATACCAGGTGCAGTATATTCAGCTACTGGACTACAGTCACAGAGAATAAATGCAAATAATGGTTCGGATTTTGTTATCAGTCCTGGAACATATGGTCCTTCCGATACAGTAGGGGTTTGCTTATGGACACCAGCAACGGGTGGAAGCGGTACTGATAACAATGGCGGATGGCTAAACATGTTAAACGATTACGAAGCAATTAGCTTTAGCGTCAGAACAGATTCCGATAGTAAATACATTAGATTCTTAGGGCTAAACACGACTAATACCTTTAGTGATCCACCTTATGCTCCTTCTGGTTCTGTCCAGGCTATAGATTTAACTGGAGCCACTGCTATAGGGGTTTCACATATAGATTTTACGATTATGAATATAAAAGGATCTGGTTCTACAGGAGGAACCAGTAGATGGTTTAAAGTTTACTATAGCGCATATGGCGGTAATATATCGGGAAGTAAATGCGGGGTAATGTACACTACAAATTCAACAGCATTTTAAGATACAGATATGCACTTTAACACTAAATATATTTTTACTGGAGATTCAGCTTCGGATATAAAAAGGAAGATTAATTATAATTTTGATCAGATTCTTTCTTTTGCTGTGGGCCCGAATGGACATCAGGGTTCTAAAGGACCTAATGGATATGATGGTCCTGCCGGAAACCCCGGTTTAACTGGGCCAACAGGTCTAAGAGGAACCCTTTGGTCAAAACTTGATGATGCACCAACATCAGGCAATCCTTTTGATTTGTGGATAGATTCTAATAGTAGCGACTACCCGGTAAACGTATTAGGTACTACCGGTTCTTGGTCATATAGCGGATATTCATTATTTAATTCCTCTTATTTTGCTGTATATGACGGAATAGTTGGACCTGCAGGTGTAATTGATAAGTATGCAGTAGGTATAAAAAGCGGGAATTTAAACGAGTCTAATACATCTTTAGTTATAGACGATGATTATTCTTCAGCGTCAGGTATAAATCCAACTAGAAGCAAGTTATTAGTGTCTACTGAGGATCAAATAACTAGACCTATATTATCTTTTTCTAAGACTGGTGCAATTTCCACAGGTGTACCCTCATTCTATTGGAGAACTTTGGGTAATTCAGCTTCATTGAGATACACTTCCGTTGGTAATTTTGAAATCTCATCGTTATTAGGAATTACCATAGACTCTTATACTGCAAGAACACTTTTATATGGGCAGAGCGCAAAAATAACATCAGTTAATGATTTTAATCTAGGCGGAACCGGTGATTTCTATCTGTACTCAAACACAACAGTTGGTGTAGGTAGCGATATTTCTATATCTTCTTCGAATTTAACTTTGTCTTCTGCGAGTTTAATCTCTAGAATACCTATAAAGGTTCAAATTACCAATGACTCGTCGGGACAGTATGTTTTCAGTGCGGGGAAAAGCACACCAACAGGAACCACAACTTCTACTGCTGGTATATCGATACTATCTTCTAGTGCTCAAGATTCAGCCTTTGAGTTTTTTGACTATAAAAATGCTCCCATATTATCAGCTAAGCCTAGAGGAAGTGTATCCTCAGGTAAACATCTCCAGACTACATTCGGATCTACCGGGGGTCAACCTGCTGGTGCTACCGGAGGCCCATATCTATATCCTGTTAAAAGAGTAAAAGAAGTTAGATCATCCACAATTTCAGTCAGCGCATTCCCTTGGGGTTTAAGCACAACGACTCCATCCACCGTTTATAACGTGATGGATCTAACTTCGCTTGCTTACTGGGACAGTAATCTAATACTTGCAACTCCAACATCATATAACTATTCAGCTAATTATGAGGTTTATATCAGAATACCTACTTATAGTAGTAATGACGTTGATGGATTATACAATAAGGGATATAACAATACATATAGAATATTCCTTAATGATATTTCTGCAGGTCAAAGCTATAAGATAAACGGTTTGGTGTTTAATTATCACACCACAAAAAATACGGTTAAGACTATTCAATATTACGTTAGTTTTAGACCACAACTTACATTGAATGCCTATGCTATGCAAAGCTGCTATGTTGATCTAACATACTTGGGCGTAGCTAGTACTACTAATGGTAATCCTAGAATATTCTGGAAAACTTGTGATGGCACTAGCGGATACATATCATTGTCAGATATTTATAGTATCGGAACTATAGTTTCTGCTGCACCTGTAATTGTAACTGCAACTAATGCAACTGCTAAAACTGGGGGAGGAGCCAATTAAAAATAAATAAAAAAATGATAAATCTAACTAAAAAAGAAAAAGAAGATGTTTTAAGTATCTCGCAGGACTTTATTAGAATCCATGGCGAAATAATGACGGTAGAAGAGACGATAAAGAAGATGGAAATAAGATCATCTGAATTAATCCAAGAACTAGAAGAGTGCAGGAGCAGAGAAAAAAGTTTTTCTCTTAATTTATCAGAAAAATACGGTGAGGGTCAGTTGGATCCGATGGGTTTAAAATGGAAAAAAAAAGAAGCTATATATGAAACTATTAAATAAGGATACACTTTTAAAAGTATCTTCGGTATTAAGCAGCAGATTTTTAATGCTTGCTGTTATTGTTATTATGATCCTGCTGTTTTTAAAGCAATGCGGGGAGACAGCTCACATGGAAGCGGAAGCTAAAAGAGAGCACAACAACTATCTAGCATCTTTAGATAGTGTAAGAACTATTAAGTCTGAAAACGAACATCTGATTCAAGAAAAATCAGCTTATGAGCTAAAAGTATCGGATCTTTCTAAAAGTCAGAAAGAGCTAATCCATCAACTAGGTTTAAAATCTAGCGGTAGAGGAAACACCCCGAATACTGTAATAAACGTAGTAACAGAAATTAGGGATAGCGTTAAAATAGCTTCTACTATTGTAAAGGATTCAAATGGAGACGAATCTATTAATTTTTTACATAATCCTACAATGTCAGGAAATAATAAGCTAAAAATAACAGGGAAAACTCCGTATACGATAAGTCTTCGTGTTGATCCATCGGACTCAACTAAATACATATCTACAATTTTACCTGGTCTTACTTCTTTGATTCTAGAACAAAACATAGACATCACAACAGGAATATACAGAGATCATAAAACAAAAAGAATGATGACAAGGGTAACAACAACTTATCCCGGTTTAACTTTTAATGACATTAACTCCTTTGATATTACCGATAATCCAGATACTAGAAAAACATTAAAAGCAGCTAGAAAGGAGTTTGGACTCGGTGTTCAGATTGGCTACGGAATATTTGGTGTATCTACAGGACCTTTGCCCGGATTCTATATTGGGTTTGGCGTTCATTATTCACCAAGATTTTTACAATTCGGAAAATAATTTAAAATTAAATGGCTTACAGCACAACATCAAAATTCGTTCAGCTTACACCATATCTCCTAATGGAGTACATGTATGCTGATCAACCGCAGCCAGAGGATCACTTTGTTAACAGCGGACCAACAACAATAGGATATGATAAACTTATTAATGGATATCAGGATGATGCTGTACAGATATTTAATCCTAATGGCGACTACGATCTAACGCATAACACAGCTAGCAATAGCGTGGTACAGATAAGCACAAACTCTTTTGTTACTTTAGATTCGAATTTAATAATACCGTTTAATGATTATTCAGATCAGTTAACTAACACTGATGACCTCCCGATAGTATTTCCATCAAATCTTTTGGTTATTTATGATTCGGTTAAATACCATATTAGAGCTGGGTATAACCTTTCAAATATAGATGGGATAATTCTTAAAATAGAATTTCAAGATCAGAACTTAAATTACGTGACTGCTTCCCAAATACTTCTTAAGAAAGGTACCGAACAGGACTATGAGCTTAATCCCAATCCGGTAATTATAGGGTCAAATATTTATGATAAGTATTTTGAAATCAAGATACCTAATCTTAAAGATATGAACTATAAATATCTTTCCGCATCTGATTATTTCAGACCTCAGACATTAGCTTCTTTAATAAGTCAAAGCGGTGATGGATTTGTTTCTGATGCACCGATCAGAATCTCAGTTTGGCAGGTACAAAGCACTACTGATTATGAAGGATACAGTAGATATGATTCTGCAAGAATAGCACTACTTTCTTTAGAACAAGAAGATCCTTTTTCTAATATAGGTGCTACTATAAAAGAATCAAATAAGGGCCAATTTTTTGAGTATTATGCAACTGATAATGAGGGATTCGTAGAGGATTTCGTATTATTCCAAAATTCTATAGGTAACAGCTATTATATAAGCCATCAAATAGAGGTATTAGAACAAATTGGTGCTGCTATAATAGAGACTTCTCGATTCGAGTCGACACAAACTACCGCTTATGATTCACCTAATTACTATAGACCTATCGTAAAGAATGCTGCTTATTCTTCGTCATTCTTTTTAAGGTATACAATGTCTTTAATAAACAGTGCCGATCAAAGTAGAGTCATCAGAATATCAACTTATGCTTCTAATAATCCTGCTCAATGGGGAACAACAATAACTCCTATAAAGCTTCAGAATCTACCGCAAGTTCAGAAAATCTATAATAGAGTTTACTCTGCTTCTTCTATTAGTGTTGGTTCTAATAATGTGCCTATTCCAAGAGAAATAATTAAGTATACTAATGTCTTCATACAACAGAACTACGTAACTGCAACTGCAGCAAATCTATCTTTTACGAACGGAAATCTAACGCAGAATAACGGGACGTCAGATGTTACTGCTTTGGGCGTCGGAAAACTTACTGTTTCAATATCGCCTTTTGATAACTACTATAAATTCAAATTTATTAAAGAAGGTCCTAACGGAATACCCGTTGCGATAGATCTTAGCAATAGCGGTCTTTATAAAATTGCATTTCTTGACGATGCGGGAAATAAAAATTACGTTCCATCTCTACAAGATAATAATATAGCAAAGCCAGCTTTGGGCGAGCTTGCTTTTAAGATTGACGAATCACAATCATCTAAGGTTCTTAAATTTACTGATCGTAGATTTTTTATAACTAATGGAAATGTGACTGTTCAAACAGCAGCTGGAACACAGAGTGTTCAAATAGGTTCAAATGAAACAATTGCCCAGATTCCCATTGTGACGCAAACTCCAGTATCTAATGAATCAACATCAGTTTTATTCTGGGGATATTGGAAAAAAGAAGGCGAAGTGATAGTATCACCTACTGTTGAACCAACGGTTACCGTTACTGCTACCCCTTCGGGGGTAAGCTCCGGAGCCATGATTGTTGGGAGTGAAACAGTTAAACAGCAAGCACCTAAACCAATATTCCAGACTATAGAGCCTGCATCTAGCGGAAACACCGGGACATATTCAGGAAGCACAACAACAACAAATTCAGGTCAGCAGTTGACAGGAACTGCTTTAATATCTGCATTATCAGCACAGATACAGGGTTACTTAGCTACTGGATGGGAGGATCAAGCTATAGTTAATTACTTCCTCACCCCCGGAAAACCCGGATATATCCAGTATCCTAAATTAACTAAGGCACAATTTAAAACTGCAGCAAATGGAATTTTAGAACCTTTTATATTATCAAATATTAAATAAGCATGTTACTTAATCCAAAATCAAATAGCTTTTACTTCAACTTCCCTAGAGGATTCTTCTCTGAAAGGGTAACAAAGAAGTATGAGGACTATATTAAGAAACAACCAATACCTTTTGATGATGTCGCCCAGTATGTAAATAGTACAATACAGTCGGTGGGGTTCCCTGGACTTGCTATAGATTCTGTTGAGCAGGTTAGAAATTTAGGTAAAAAGATAGCTTACAAGAGTGCTACACCAATACAGGACCTTTTCTCAAAGGACTTTAATATGAATTTTAAGATGGCTGACGGGTTTATTAACTACTTTATAATGCTGGATACTGTTCTTGATTTCCTAAATTTTGCCAACGATCAAGTATTTATTCAAGCTCTACCTCTAAGGATAATGGACAACGAGGGCAACATAGTTATGTCGGTAACCTTTCAGGAGGTTCTATTCACTTCATTTTCTGAACTTGAATTGAATTATACCAACAATAACCCCACATACAGCGCATTTAACTTAGGTTTCAAATGTAACTATATAGATATAGTTCTTGAAGCAAAGTAAGATATATAATTAAATTAAACACTAAAAATGAAAAAGTTTTCAGACGTAAAAGAATTAAACGAAATGAAGTATGGTCAGCCACTAGGTGGTGAAAAAGACCAAATGAAAAATCTTCTAGTTTCAGCTGCAGGTAACGATCAAAGAGTGCTAAACGACTTAGTAAACTGCCTAACTGATACTCAAATGAAATCTTGTTTCGAAAAGCTTTCTAAAGTTTATGGTTACACAGGAGCTGTTGGTCAGATGGTTCATCCTGCTGTTTAATCCGTAAATTTTATTATATGAATATAGTAGGAATAGATTTTTCTATAAACTCCCCAGCATTCTGTTGTTATAAGGACGGTAAATACACTTGGGGATCTTTAACAAGATCCGATAGAACCCCAGAATCTCTTAGAAAGAACACAAAGAAGCCATTCTCGATATTAGATACTGAGAATGATTTTAGATTTATCTTTTTAGATAAGAAGGAATTGCCCAAAGATTACACAGGAAGAGAAAGAATCAAAATAGTTTATTTCTTAGAGATTGTGGATTCGTTATGGAACGCTATAGAAGAAATTATGGGTGATTCCGAATTTCATGTTGCTATGGAGGGATTAAGCTTCTCGTCTAATGGTAATGCACTAATAGACATCTCTATGGCTACTGCCCTACTAAGAAAAAAAATAATAGATAGGGTCGGAGCAGACAAGTTTCACGTTTTCTCCCCTACCTCTATTAAAAAGTTCGCCTTAAAGGGTAATGCTAAAAAAGACGAACTATATAATTCTCTATGTATTTACAAAGAGAATGAAACAAACTTAGCAAACTTTGCTAATATATTAGAAACTAACAAAACTGAGTGGATAACACCAGCTAAGGTAGTTAACAAACCGATTGATGATATTGTGGACGCAACTTGGATAACATTGTATTTAAAGAAAGAATTAAAG